>ENA-ORXM01001243-ORXM01001243.1-marine-metagenome-genome-assembly--contig:-NODE-1243-length-36827-cov-4.151810_pt1 | contig 36827 bp, 28 predicted proteins | sample MGYA00237867_ERZ511480 | MGnify/ENA primary metagenome ERZ511480 (study PRJEB26309, sample SAMN06266103) | marine metagenome | isolation source: Algal blade | place: United Kingdom:Sidmouth, United... | reverse complement strand
AGGCCGGAACGGGAATGATAAAAGAACCCCAGATCGCCCACCGCCATGTCGCGCATGAAATTGCGGGCTTGGTAATTGCGCACGCCGTCCCATTCTTCGCCTACGTCACCCTTGGCGACCAATGCGTTCCAGCCAAATACATCGGGTTCGGATTTGAACAGCCATTTTGCCATCAGCCGATCACCTTGTTCCATTCGGACAATGTGGTGGATGCAAAAAGTCCCGCCGCCTTGTACGGATCATTGTCGGCCCATGATTGCGCTGCGGCCAAATCGGTCACATCCAGCACGATCAAGCTGCCGCACATCATGCCATCCGCGTTAAGCAACGGGCCCGCCATTTCAACGACGCCCGTGTCCTTGATATATGCAAGGTGGGCATCGCGGTTGGATTTCCGCACCTCAAGGTGATCGGGCTTATCGTGACACATCAATGCTACGCGCATGTTATTCGTCCTTTAGGGGGCGTGACAGCAGCGACATTAGCGCCGTTCTCACGTCGGTTTTATCTGTGGTCAGGTTGGCCACCACATCACAGATTGGCAAGTCGATGTCGCGCGCAGCGGACAATTGCTGCACGGCTTGGGCTGTGGCCGCACCTTCCACGGTGGTGGTTTTGTCAAACGGTGTGCCTGCGCCAATCGCAAGGCCAAGCCGGTAGTTGCGCGATTGATCGGACGTGCAAGTCAGCGCCAGATCACCAAACCCCGACAACCCGTGTAGCGTATCCGGATCAGCGCCAAGCGTTGCCGCCAACCGCTGCATTTCCGCAAATCCACGGGTGATCAATGCCGCACGCGCGCTTTCGCCCAGCCCCGCGCCCATGCAAACACCGCAAGCAATCGCCATCACGTTTTTGAGCGCACCACCAAGTTCGGCGCCCAGCGTATCGTCAGTCCGGTAGAGCCGCAGGGTTTGCGTGGACAGCGTCGCCTGCAATTGCGCGTCACCCCCCGCGAGCGTCAGCGCCGTGGGCAATCCGCGTGCAATGTCGGCGGCAAAACTGGGACCAGTCAGGATCGCGGCAGTGGCGCTGGGCACAATGGCACGAATGGACGCCACTGGTCCTGTCATCGTGGTCAGGTCGATCCCTTTGCAACACGCCACAAGGGTCTTATCCGCAAGGCTGCCTGCATGGTCGCCAAGGAACCCGCACAACGTCTGGGCAGGGGTTGCCAGCAGAATAATGTCGGCAGCAAACAGGTCATGCAGATCGCTTGTGATTGTAATCAGGTCGGGCAGGGTGACGCCGTCCAAGCGCGGGTTTGTTCGCGTGGCCTGCATCTGTGTCACAGCATCCGCATTACGCGCCCAAAGCGTGACCGGTTTACCATCAAGCGCGAGGGCCACGGCCAATGCCGTCCCGAACGCGCCGCCGCCTGCGACTGCGATTGTCATGCCTTCGCCCCCTTTTTACCGGACCCCAACATCGGGGCTGCGGTCTGATCTAATGGCCAGCGCGGACGCGCAGAGAGCGTCATATCGTCGGTCTGGCCTGCCGCAAACCGCTCTAGCCCCGCGTAGGCGATCATCGCCGCGTTATCAGTGCAAAGCGCAAGCGGAGGCGCCACAAACGCCACGTCCATTGACGCGCAAAGCGCCGTTAGCCGCGCGCGGATTTCCGTGTTCGCAGCAACCCCGCCCGCCACAGCCAGCACAGGATGTGGCGGGTTCATCGCCATATATTGCGCCAAGGCCCAGCGTGACTTGCGGTCGATAATATCGGCGACAGCGGCTTGAAATCCGGCGCTTAGGTCGGCTTGATCCTGTAGGGTCAGCCCGCCTTTTTCCGCGATAACCGCATCGCGGGCGCGGATCATCGCGGTCTTCAGGCCCGAAAACGACATATCGCACCCGTCTTGGGCAATGAGCGGACGCGGCAGTTTAAACCGTTTGGCATCGCCGCCCCTTGCTGCCTGTTGTACCGACGGACCGCCGGGTTGTGGCAGGCCAAGGATGCGCGCGGTTTTATCAAACGCCTCGCCCGGCGCGTCGTCGATGGTACCGCCAAGGCGTGTGTAATCGTCGTGATCTTTGACCAGCAGAAATTGGCAATGCCCGCCGGACACCAGCAGCATCAAAAACGGAAATGCGATCCCATCCGTCAGCCGCGGCGTCAGCGCGTGACCTGCAAGGTGGTTTACCCCGATCAAGGGCAGATTCGTTGCGGCACATATCCCCTTGGCCAGCATCACACCCGACACAACACCGCCAATCAAACCCGGACCGGCGGTCACGGCAACCGCGTCAAGATCCGCAAGGCTAAGGCCCGCATCCGCGAGGGCTTGGGTCACGCATGTATCAAGTTTCTCAACATGGGCGCGCGCGGCGATCTCTGGCACGACACCACCGAAATTAGCGTGCAATGCGGTTTGCCCGTGCACGATTGTCGACATAATATGTGCCGTTCCGACATCGCCGCGCACAACCGCCGCCGCCGTATCATCGCAGCTGCTCTCGATACCAAGGATGGTCAGGGTCCGTGTCATGGCGTGTTCCGGTTGCGGTTTGCTTATGGGCAGGTAACACTTGGGCAGGTTCCAAACAATGGTGCGCCAATGCAACCCGTTTTGCTAATCACACGACCCGCCCCCGATGGCGCAAGGTTTGCGCGTCACTTTGACGGGGTGCGCGTGGTCTTATCGCCGCTGCAACGCATTGATCCGGTAGAAGCGGTTTGTGATGCACAAGCGGTGGTTTTCACATCGACAAATGGAGTGGCTCAGGCGCATCGGCTTGGCCTGTCTGCTGTTCGCGCTTGGTGTGTTGGCGACCGGACGGCTGCCGATGCACGCGCTGCGGGTTTTGATGCGATTTCAGCGCGTGGGACCGTCGAGGATTTGCTGGAATTAATTCTGGCAGCCCGCCCGACGATCCCGATTGCCCACATCCGTGGCCGCGATGCGCGGGGCGACTTGGCGCCACGGCTGCGTGCAGCAGGAATCGATTGCGCAGATTGCATCGCTTACGCGCAAACGCCTCTTTCCTTAACAGCGCATGCCATCACCGCGATTGAGGGGGCCGATCCGGTGATCATTCCCCTGTTTTCGCCGCGTGCCGCGACATTATTGTTGGGTCAAGTCACGCTTGGTCCGAAAGTACGGTTGGTGGCGATCAGTCAAGCGGTGGCCAAAGCGGCCCTACCACATGATGCGATTGTTGCTGCCAAACCCGACGGTCAGGCCATGCTCGACGCAACGCAAAGAGCGATTGCGGCGTTGTGACAGGGTTGAGGGTCCGTGCGGGCCGATATACGATACGTCGAAAGCCTCAGCGCGGGGCAATTAAGGGATGAAAGGGTTTGCACGTGGCAAAACAACCGGCCAAAGGTCGCAAGACACCGAACAAGTCAAAACCAAAACCGCCAGTGGCAGAAGAACCGCAGGTCGAGACGGTTGAGGCGCAAGCTGTCGAGCCGCCAATCGAAGAACAGCCAGTTGTTGATGTTGAACCGGTTGACGCTGAACCGGTTGATGTTGAACCTGTTGTCGAACCTGAAACGCCCGAACAGACGGAACCCCCTGTAATAGAGCCTGTTAAATCCGCCTCTGCGATGCCTGCGATCCTTGGCGGGCTGGTTGCCGGTGCGATCGGGTTTGGCGCGGCCTATTTCATTTTGCCGAAACCCGACACGACCTTGCCTGCGCAAATCTCGGCCCAAGCCACGGAAATAGCGGGCTTGCGTGACCAGATTGCCGCGATCCCCGCGCCAGATTTTAGTGCTGTCGAGGCTGCCCTAGCCGCTGGTGACACAGCATTGGATGAACGAATCACCTCGCTTGAAACAACGCTGGCTGACCTGACCAGCCGCGCTGGCGATACCGGATCGGTATCCGTTGCGGCCTATGAGGCCGAACTTGATGCGCTAAAGGTCGAGATGGAAAACTTGCGTGGCACCGCCGTTGCCGAGCTTGAGGCCGCCCGGGACCAGGCCGCATCAATTGAACAGAACGCAGAGGCCGCGGCGCGCGCTGCGGCTGGTCGTGCTGCCCTTGCCCGCATTCAAGGGGGCATGGAAACCGGCGCACCACTCGGTGAGGCGCTGGATGACCTGGCTGCTGCGTTGCAGTCGGATGTGCCGTCCGAACTTGCCGCTGTGCGTGATGGCACGCCAACGTTGGCTGCATTACAAGCTGATTTTCCACCGCTGGCGCGGGCCGCATTGGCAACCGCACGCAGCGAAGGTGTATCGGGCGAAGCCGAAGGCGGGTTTGCCAGTTTCTTGCGCAACCAGCTTGATGTGCGATCCGTTGCGCCAAAAGATGGCGACGGCACCGACGCGATCCTGTCGCGCGCCGAGGGCAGCCTGCGCGAGGGCCGCTTGACCGATACCCTCACCGAAGTCGCGGCATTGCCTGAAGTGGCGCGCGCCGAATTGACAGACTGGATCGCCATGGCCGAGGCCCGCGCTGATGCGCTGGCCGCTGCTGCGACCCTCTCAACCTCCCTTAACGATAATTAAAGGCGCCACCTGATGTTTTTGTCCTTGATCAAAATTCTATTGTTTGTTGCCGTTATTATGGCGCTAACGTTTGGCGCAACCATGTTGATGGACGTGTCCGGCGGGGCCACGATTGCGATGGCAGGCGTCGAGCTGACACTATCACCGCTGCAACTTGCCTTTGCTTTCGTCGCATTGGTGGTGCTTGTTTGGCTGACGCTGAAATTGCTGAAATTTCTGGTTGCGGCGTTCAAATTCCTGAATGGTGACGAAACCGCGATCTCGCGTTACTTTGACCGCAATCGCGAACGCAAAGGTTACGAGGCCTTGTCCGAAGGGATGATGGCATTGGCATCCGGTGAGGGTCACCTTGCGATGACCAAGGCGCAGCGCGCGGAGAAACTGCTTAAGCAACCACAGTTGACCAATCTTTTGACGGCCCAAGCTGCCGAGATGACAGGCGACAAGCGCAAGGCGGAAACGACTTACAAAAAGCTGCTTGAAGATGACAAGACGCGGTTTGTCGGTGTGCGTGGCATCATGAAGCAAAAGCTTGAGGCGGGCGATACCGATACCGCGCTAAAGCTTGCTGAAAAAGCATTCTCGTTGAAGCCCAAGCATGAAGAAACACAAGACGTGTTGCTAAAGCTGCAGGCTGAAAAAGAAGATTGGAAAGGTGCGCGTGCGACACTGGGTGCGAAGCTGAAATCTGGTAGTTTGCCACGTGATGTGCACAAGCGGCGCGATGCGGTTCTGGCCTTGTCAGAGGCGCGCGATGTGATGGCTGACGGGAACGACATCGAAGCCCGCGAAGCGGCGATCGAAGCGAACCGTTTGTCGCCTGATCTGATTCCCGCCGCCGTTATGGCCGCGCGCAGCTATATCGCACAAGACAACGCGCGCTATGCGGCACGTGTTTTGTCCAAAACATGGGCGACGAAACCGCATCCTGATCTGGCTGCAACATTCGCGCAGATTGCACCCGATGAAACAGCTCAAGCCCGTCTTAAGCGGTTCAAGGCGCTTACCAAGCAGGCTCCGGATCATCCCGAGACAAAGATGCTGTTGGCGGAACTTAACATCGCTGCAGAAGATTTTCCTGCCGCAAAACGAAGCCTTGGTGATCTGGTAGATTCTGACCCGACTGCGCGTAGTTTGACGTTGATGGCCGCAATCGAGCGCGGTCAAGGCGCAGATGATGTCGTCGTGCGTGGCTGGCTGGCACGTGCGCTGACAGCGCCGCGCGGTCCGCAGTGGATTTGCGGCAACTGCCAGCACATCCATCCTGTATGGGCTGCGACCTGCGATAACTGCGGATCGTTCGACACGATGTCTTGGACCACACCGCCAGCGTCGGACGTGGCGATGCCAGCGGGGACCGAAATGTTGCCGCTCATCGTAGGTCAGATCGAAGATAATTCGGTAGCAGACGTCGATGTGGTTGATGCCGAAGTGGTCGATGCATTAGCTGAAAAGTAGGTGGGTTGCCCGTGTATGCGGGCGCCCGACTACCCTGACGCGCGCAACAATTCCGTCAACGCGTCGCGCCCCATCGGCCTTGCGAGCCCGTAACCTTGCAAAATGTCGCACCCGATAGCGGTCGCGATGCGGGCGTGATCTTCTGTTTCAATCCCCTCGGCAATAACCTCTGCGTTGGACAATTTCGCAATTTCCACGATGGCGGCCACGATTTTGCGTTGCGCCTTGGAATGGGTAATGGGTGCGATCAGCGCCTTGTCGATCTTAAGCCGCGTTGGCGCGATCTTCAAGAATCCAAGGATAGATGCGTGCCCTGAACCGAAATCATCGATCTCGATCTCGATTCCGAGGTCACGAAGTAGCGAGAGGTTCTCTGACAAGACCGTGTCGTCAGCCTCGAGGAACGTCGTTTCGAGTAGTTCAAAGCACAGCCTGCCTTTCGGAATATCTATTGCACTCAGTTGTTGGGCCAACGTGGGATCGCGCAATCGCGAACTGGATATATTAACCGAGATGCGAGGCAAGCCCAGATCTTGGTTGTCCCAAGCGGTCAGGTCGGTCAAGGCGCATTGAAGCACCGTTGCGTCAATGTTCCCGATCAATCCGCAGGCCGTGGCTGCGGGAAGAAACAAGTCGGGCAGCACCAAACCGTGTTCAGACGAATTCCAGCGCACAAGCGTCTCTGCTCCGATCAATTTGCGCGTCTTGGCGCAAAATTGCGGTTGATAGAAATTTATGAATTCGCCTTGTGATAATGCCCGGTCAATATCCTGATGAGACAGGCGTCGTGATTTCGCGGCTTCGCGCATTTTGGGATCGAAATGGCGGGCGCAATTGCGACCATCCTTTTTTGCCTGATACAATGCGAGGTCGGCCGCGACAAAGGCGGCAGCCAGATTTGATTGGGCGGAATCATGGGTGGCAATTCCGATGCTCATCCCGAATGAAAGTTGGTCACTGTCGTAGGGGTAGGGAACCTGAGACAGGCTAATCATGCGATTCGCGATCGCAAAGAGGGCCGCATCGTTGTGACACCCGTCAAGCAGGACAACGAATTCATCGCCACCGGCGCGGGCGACGAGCCCCTTATTTTCAATCACACTTTTGATAAGCTGTGCGACATGCACCAACACGGCATCCCCTGCAGGATGCCCGTGGGTGTCGTTAATCTCTTTGAAGCGGTCCAGATCAATGTGAAGCACAGAAAAAGCTGGCGTAGAGCGGGCCCGCTGGGCATTTCGTATGATCTCGGCATGTACCTCATCAAGTTTGCGGCGATTGGCTAGTCCGGTTAACGGATCATGCCTGCTTTCATACTCCATCGCGGCGCGTGCTTTTTCCAGCGCAAGGGTTTTGGTGACGTCCTCGGTGATGTCGATATTCACACCTAAAAATCCGGCACCCTCGTTGTTGTGGTCTTGCATAAATCGCGCACGGCTTCTGATATGGCGGACCTCGCCCGTGGGGCGCACAATACGGTAGTCTTGCCGAAAGTCGGATTGGGTGGCCATGCATTGTTCCGAGTATTTCAACATACGGTCGAGGTCGTCGGGGTGAATGGTATCGGTCCATTCGTCCTTAGGACGTAGATGCACGCCATCAGAAATGCCATAAATATCCAACATCTGATCGTCCCAATGCACCGACCCTCGATCGAACTGAAAATGCCAAAGCCCGATTTGCGATACCTCCATCGCAAGCCGGAGCCGTTCTGTCTGCGTTTTAGATTGTGCCTCGATTTTTTTGAACTGCGTGATGTTCGTGTCGGTTCCGATCACGCGATCAGGTGTGCCATCCGGATGCCGCATCACAACGCGTCCACTGCTTTGGATCCAAATCCAATGGCCGTCACCATGCTTGAAACGATACTGATAATTCACCTCATCAGTTTCGCCCCTCTTCTCGCTTTGTATCGCGCTTTTGACCGCATCCAAATCGGCAGGATGAACCAGATCAAGCCAGTTGTGATTGGCGGGAAGATTCTTGGTCTTGGCTATTCCACGCAAGTTGAACCAATTGTCGGAAACGAAGTGCTGATCCTTTGATTCCCACATATCCCAGACAGCTTGATCCGCGCTTTCAATGGCGGTTTCCCAACGCATTTCGCGGTCTTGCAGTTCATCGAGGTTGGTCCAGGTTTGAGCAAACGGTGCCTGTGCAAAAAATACCTGACCAATGAGCGATTTATTGTCGTCGAACAAAGGCTGCACCAACCCCAGAAGCGGATAAGGCCCTGCGGTGACCGTGCAATGTGACCGATGAAAGGCCTCTTTTTCCAGCCCCTCGCTGATATCGGCAAAATAGGTTCCGATGTAGGCATGTAGATCATGGTTCATGCGCCGCAACATAGCTGCATTTGCAAAGCTGATCTTACCCGCGATATCGATCACCATCGCGGGTGTATCGATCTTGTCCATCACAGAAACCAAAAGGTTCGGGGACGAAAGGTCGGTCTGCTTGTTCATCACGCACTCATCAAGGATCGCCCAACGGTTTAGGCCCGACACGATAACAATGGATGAACGGCTGCCGACGATGTGTTGTGATTTAACGAAAGTTAGACAGATCGCTGTGGGGCGCAGTTGCGCAGGACTTGGGAGATTTGCGAAAATTGATCGCCAAGCGGGTTTGTTTTGCGCCAGACCATGCCGATTGTTCGTGATGGTGCGGCTGTGGCAAAGCGGACCACGTCAACCTGCGATGCGCGGGCCTCGACCCGAACGGCCATATCGGGCAACAGCGTAATACCCATGCCAGCGCCAACCATCTGCACAAGCGTTGACAGTGAACTGCCATCAAGCCCGTCCCAAGGGCGTGCGCTTTGGATATTACAATAGGCCAGCGCCTGATCTCGAAAGCAGTGCCCTTCTTCCAAAAGCAACAGTCGCATATCACGCAACTGGTCGCTGGCGGGTATCGGCTTGCCAGCATCGCCTATCGGGCGGACCAACACGAAATCCTCTGCGAATAGTGGCACCGCGGTCAGGGCAGGTGTATCAAGCGGGAGCGCCAGAATGGCAGCATCCAAGCGACCATCCTCAAGCTCTTGCACAAGGCGGGGCGTCATCGTTTCGCGGATTTGCAGGTCGAGTTGCGGATGCGATTGCCCAAGCGCGTGGATCATCGACGGCAGCATGTAGGGCGCGATTGTCGGGATCACGCCAAGCCGGAAACGCCCCGTGAGGCCGGACTGCGCAGCCCGCGCCAACCCGCCAAGATCGTCAACGGCTTGTAATATTTCGCGCGCGCGCGGCGCAAAGGCATGACCGAACTGCGTGAGCCTGACCGCCCGCGCGCCCCGTTCAAATAACGGCGCACCAAGAATTTGTTCCAGTTCCTTTATCTGCATCGACAAGGCGGGCTGACTGACTGCGCTATGATCTGCGGCGTGACCAAAATGGCCATGCCGCGCCAATGCTTCAAAATAGCGAAGATGCTTTAGGGTGAAATCTGCCATAAGTAAAACTTATCGTTATTATCAGAAGATTCAACTTAATTTAATGATGGGACTTTGTTAGACGTGTCTCAAATCAGTTTTATATCGGGAGATGAATGATGGACGGTGCATGGGAAAACAACGACGACGCCCCAAAGAAGTGTCCAGTATTGGGCGGTGCCCATAAACACAGCGCAAAAGGCACGACAGCCAATATGCACTGGTGGCCAAATCAGCTCAGCCTCAAGATGCTGTCGACCAATACGGCAGACACATCCCCGATGGGCGCTGATTTTGATTATGCCGCCGCATTCAAGGCGCTTGATCTGGACGCGGTCAAGGCCGATCTGCACGCGCTGATGACCGATAGCCAGGATTGGTGGCCTGCTGATTACGGTCACTATGGCCCGATGTTCATCCGCATGGCGTGGCATTCTGCCGGTACGTACCGCGTGGGTGATGGCCGCGGCGGTGCGGGCGCTGGCAACCTGCGGTTTGCGCCGCTCAATTCATGGCCTGACAACGGTAACCTTGATAAGGCCCGCCGCCTGCTGTGGCCGATCAAACAGAAGTACGGCGCGTCGATTTCCTGGGCTGATCTGATGATCCTGACCGGCAATGTCGCGTTGGAATCCATGGGCTTCAAAACCTTTGGATTTGCCGGTGGTCGCGAAGATATATTCGAGCCGGAAGAAGACATCTATTGGGGGCCGGAAACCGAATGGCTTGATGACCAGCGCTATACTGGTGATCGCGAGCTTGAGGGTGATCTGGGTGCCGTGCAAATGGGCCTGATCTATGTGAACCCCGAGGGGCCGAATGGCACGCCTGATCCACTGGCATCTGCCCGTGACATCCGCGAAACATTTGCGCGCATGGCGATGAACGACGAAGAAACCGTGGCCTTGGCTGCGGGTGGTCACACATTTGGCAAAGGCCACGGTGCGGCATCCGCCGACGATTATGTCGGACCAGAACCAGAAGGCGCCCCAATCGACGAAATGGGCCTTGGGTGGAAAAACTCCTACGGCACAGGCAAGGGCGAGCACGCGATCACATCCGGTCTTGAGGGTGCGTGGACCAACAATCCGATCCAGTGGGACAACGGGTATTTTGACAACCTGATGGGCCATGAATGGGAGCTGGGCGTAGGATCCGGCGGCGCGCATCAGTGGTATCCAAAGGGCGTCGAGGCCGCCGTGCCGGATGCACATGTTGCGGGCAAAAAGCACCTGCCAACAATGTTCACCGCTGACATCGCGTTAAAAGAAGACCCGATCTACCGCGAGATTTCTGAGCGTTTCCACAAGAACCCTGATCAGTTCGCTGACGCATTTGCCCGCGCTTGGCACAAGCTGACGCACCGCGACATGGGTCCTTACGAGCTTGGTCTTGGCAAGGACGTCCCCGCCGAGCCGCAGCTATGGCAAGATCCGATTCCTGCTGTGGATCATGACCTTGTGTCTGATGCGGACGTTGCTGACCTGAAGGTAAAATTGCTTGATTGCGGTTTGTCAGTGTCTGATTTGGTCAATACCGCGTGGGCGTCGGCGTCCACGTTCCGCGGGTCCGATAAACGCGGCGGTGCCAATGGTGCGCGTGTCCGTCTTGCCCCGCAAAAGGATTGGGCCGTAAACCAGCCAGCAGCCTTGGCTGATGCGCTTGGCAAACTGGAAGCGGTGCAAACTGCGTTTAACGCAAGCGGTGGTGCCAAAATCTCGCTCGCGGATACGATCGTATTGGGTGGTGTTGCCGCCGTTGAAAAGGCTGCGGCAGATGCTGGTCAGCCAGTCACCGTGCCGTTCAACGCAGGTCGCATGGACGCAACCCAAGAGCAGACGGATGTGCATTCCACCTCGGCGCTGGAGTTGAAGGCAGACGGTTTCCGCAACTACCTTAAACCTGGTCAGGCGCGCGCTGCGTCTGAATTGCTGGTGGACCGCGCGCAATTGTTGACCCTGACTGCACCGGAAATGACCGTGCTTGTTGGTGGGATGCGCGTGCTTGGTGCGGGTGAAGGTACAGCGGGCCAGTTTACGGACCGTGTTGGCGCATTGACCAACGACTTCTTTGTGAACCTGCTTGATATGGGCACACAGTGGTCCAAGTCCGGCGACACATTCGAGGGCCGCGATGCCGATGGTAACGTCAAATGGACCGCAACAGAGGTCGACCTGATCTTTGGCTCGAATTCCATTCTGCGCGGGCTGGCCGAAGTTTATGCAGCGGACGATGCACGCGGCAAGTTCGTGGCAGACTTTGTCACCGCATGGACCAAGGTCATGGAACTTGATCGTTTCGACCTAAAGTAAATCTGATCGGGCGGCGTATCATGCGCCGCCCGACACCCTATAGGATGTTGAACATATCCTTGATCTGCTTGTCTTGTCCCGCGCTTAGATAGTTTGGGTGGTGGGACGCGAGCACCGATTTTGCCCTTGCATTTGCGCGGCTGTTCGCGGTCGGCCATTTCGGGGTAATGATAGTCACGCTCCATCGCGGCCAATGTCTGATCCGCGCCAAGGAAATGACCGTCACCCAACACGCTTGTGACGATGGCGTCATAGCCAAGGTTTTCCTCGGTCACCTCGACCCCGCGCAGGGTGCGGTAGGTCATCGCATGCATGTCGTCGTCCAGAATGAATGCCTCAAAGCTGACACCGAGCAATGCCGCCATCATGCCAGAGCTTTCATAGATCAGATTACCCCCCGCGAGCGCTGCGGCCAGCGATGTCATCCCCTTTTCCACACCGTATTGGGCGTCGATTGCCTTGGCGTCCGTCATGGATGCGGCGACGCCGGATGGCAGGCCAAGCCAGTTTGATAATTGCGCCGATGCGGCGTTCATCAATGTGGTCTCTCCGCCGCCGCCCGCAAACGCGCCGCTGCGCAGGTCAATCACCAACGGCCAGTTGGAAAATACCATCGGAAACCCGGGTGAGATCGCGTTGACCATCACGAGGCTTGCTAATGTTTCGGCCAATGATTGCGCGAGGAACCCTGCCAATGTCGCGGGCGCTGTCGCCCCTGCTTGGGCCGCCGTGATGCACGACATGGGGATATTGTGCGCAATACACTTGTAGACGACGTCAACCGCATCCTCGCCAAACCGCATTGGTGAAATCACGGGACTGATGTGGGTTTTCACAAACGGGCGTTCGCGGAACTTGCCCGCGCCCCCTGCTGCGATGTCGAACATCTGCACAATCGGATCAACAGTTTCGGCCAACGTGAATGCCGTCGCCACAGGTTTCGTTGTGTTCTTCAGCAACGCATAGGCCGTGTTGACATCAAGGTCGATAATCTCGGGCACGTCGGTGGCGATGCAGCACCGCGTGAACCACGCGACATTATCAAGCGTGTCTTGGAGTCGCGTAAAATCGTGCAGGTCGGCAAGCGTGCTGGGGCGATACAATCCGCTGTCGATATCAAGGGTATTGACCGCCGCACCACCTGTCCCAAAATAGACCCTATCGCTGCCGATTTCGATGGTTCTGCTGGGATCACGCCCGTGCAACGGAAACGTCTTGGCAGCCTTGTCGATCATGTCTTCGACCAAGGACTTGGGAAGGCCGATGCGCGCCATCCCAAGATCAACAGCGCCAACAGCAATCAGATCATCCCAAAGCCTGTCTGGCACATCGCCCATGCCCAGTTCCGACAATAATCGCAGCGCAGTATCATAGATTTGCGCCATATCAGTGTCTGATAACGGACGATATTGACCCCCGATCTGTCCTGCGGGCGCGGGGTTGGTCTTGGGCGGTGCCGCGCGCATTGCGACACGTGCGCGCCTGCCGCCGGATCGTTTGGGTGCATCTGTCATGCATGTACCGTCTAGGGCGCTGGACGGTCTGGCAAGAAAACATGCCACGATCCACGAAAACTGAATTATAGATTTGGTTATGGAACAGATTGAGCCACCTTTCACCTTTCGCGCCGTGCAAAACTTTGTCGCGGCGGTCGAGGCGCAGTCGGTGACCCGTGCAGCGCACAGGTTGGGCACCAGCCCGTCGTCCGTGTCGCAACAGCTTGCTTCGCTTGAGGCCGCATTGGGTGCCCGCCTGATTGAACGATCCGCGCGCCAGTTTCGCCTGACCCGTGCAGGCGCGTTGTTTCTTGAGCCCGCCAAGGCGTTGCTTGATGACGTTGGTGCGGCCAAGGCGCGGTTGGTTCTTGCCGATCAAGCCCCGCCGCTGTCCTTGCGCATTGCCGCGATTGAAGAACTGGATGCAACGGTCACAGCACCTTGGCTGCTCAAACTGACCGACCGTTTTCCCAAGGCGGCGCTGTCGCTGACCAGTGGTGCCAGTCATGAAAACCACGACGCCTTGTCATCACGCGCCGTCGATATGACGCTTGCCGTGGATACGGTGGCGCGCGTCGATTGGGTCGAACGCCACCCGATCCTGCGCGACCCGTTCATTCTGGTGACGGCGCGTGGCCGCGACTTTGACCCCGCAACGCCCATGATCCGTTATGAGCAAGAGTTGCCAATCGGTCGCCAGATCGAGGCCCATCTGCGTCGTGCAGGTACAACGCCAAGCCGCGGTTTTGCGTTTTCAACGAACCAAGCGTTGTTTGCCATGACCGCAGAGCTGGGGGGCTGGGCGATCACGACGGCGCTTGCGTATCTTGGGACGCCACTGGCCCGTGATCTGGTCACACCGGAGCCGTTGCATCTGCCGCGATTTTCGCGTCGGTTGGAATTGCATGCGCGGGCAGGGGCGTTGGGCGATTTGCCGCAACTGATTGCGGGTGATCTGCGCGATTGTATCGCGGAACGGATTTTACCGGATGCAGCCAGACGTCTGCCGTTTGCAAACAACGACATGGACATCATTCAGATTCCCTAAATCAATGATTTCAGGAAACTAAAGTGGATTGCCTGAGCCCCCCTGATCTGGTCCGATAGCGTCAAATCAGGGAGGCCCACCATGAAAACCCGAACACGTGCTGTTGTCATCGGCGGCGGTATCGCCGGATGTTCCACGCTTTATCATCTGACCCAAGAAGGTTGGACCGATGTTGTGCTTGTTGAGCGCGACGAGCTGACGTCAGGGACGACGTGGCATTCTGCGGCGCAGGTCACCAACTTTGGTGGAAACCAGACCATGGTGGGGCTTAAGACCCATTCGATCAAGCTGTATCAGGAATTGCGCGATGACGCTGATTATCCTGTGCAGTATAACCACGGTGATGGTGGTATCCGGCTGGCCAACACCGAGGCACAGATGGACGGGTATCGCCATTTCTCTTCTATGGCGCGCGGCATGGGCGTGGACTTTGAAATCCTAAACGCCGAGGAATGTGCGCGACGCCACCCGTTGATTTCCACCGATAATCTGCTGGGCGGCCTTTGGGATCCAAGTGATGGTGATATTGATCCTGCATCTTTGTGTCAGGCGCTTGCACGGCGTGCCCGCAAGGCTGGCGCAGAAGTATACCGTCAGACAAATGTAACAGGGTTGACCCAGCACAAGGACGACACATGGACCGTGCACACCAACAAGGGTGACATTGATTGCGACGTTGTCATCAATGCCTGTGGTTACCGCGTAAACGAGGTTGGCGCGATGATGGGCGTGCATCATCCTGTCGCGTCAATGGAACACCAGTATTTTGTCACCGACGAAATCCCTGCGATCGTTGATGCCGGCCACCGTATGCCGCTGCTTCGCTGTCCGATTTCCGACTACTACTGCCGTCAGGAAAAGAACGGCCTGCTGCTTGGGTTTTACGAGCAGGATTGTAAAACATGGGGTATGGATGGCATTTCGCCTGATTTCTCGAATGACCTGTGTCCGGATGATCTCGACCGTGTGACCGACGTATTGGAAGGCGCATTCGAGCGGATGCCAGCGCTGATGGACGTTGGCATCAAGAACATCGTGAATGGTCCAATCACCTATACGATCGACGGTGCCCCATTGGTCGGCCCGATCCCGGGCAAGCGCAACGCGTTTTGCATTATCGGCCTGCGTGCGGGCCTAGGTGAGGGCGGTGGTCACGGCTGGATGCTCGCGCAGCAGATCGTGCACGGCGAGGCGTGTTATGACACGTGGTGCATCGACCCGCGCCGTTTTGCCGGACACACAAACGTGGAGCTGACAGCGCTGAAGGCGATTGAGGATTATCAGAACGAATTCCGGTTCCATTTCCCCAATGAACACCGCCCCGCTGGTCGCAATGCCAAGACGACACCGCTGACCCCCGTTCTGGATGCGGCAGGCGCGCATTTCACGATTGTGAATGGTTGGGAGCGGATGGAGTACATCAAACCGACACCTGATTTCCACGTCACCCACACGTTCAAATTCGACGAAAGTTTTGACATCGTGGCCGCCGACGTAAAGGCGGTGCAAACTGATGTCGCATTGGCCGAGGTGAACGGATTTAACCGGATCGAGATTACGGGTGCGGATGCGGCCGACTTTCTTGATCGTATGATTTGCGGACGGATGCAGCGTAAACAGGGCCGTGTTGGATTGGCTTATCTGCTGAATGATCATGGTTGCATCAAAACAGAGGCCACGATTGCAAATATCCCTGCGTCTGATCGCGGCCCTGACCGGATCTGGTACGGGTCGGCTGCTGCCGCCGAACTGCACGATATGGATTGGCTGCAATCGCATATCGGTGATGCAGACGTTCAAATCAAATCACTGACAAATGACCAAACGATCATGGTTCTGGCGGGTCCGAATGCACGCGCGGTGCTGTCCAAGGTCAGCCGGATGGATTGGTCCAAGGCCGCATTCCCGTGGCTGTCCGTGCGCGAATGCTTCATCGGGTTTGCGCCTGCGACTGTGCTTTCCGTCAGTTTCTCTGGCGAAATGGCGTATGAAATCCATGTGCCAAACGCGTCGCTATATGCTGCGTATCTGGCCTTGCGCGATGCTGGTGTGGACCATTTGTTTGGTGCGTCGGCTGTTGAATCCATGCGTATGGAAAAAGGGTACCTGCACTGGAAGGCCGACCTGATCACCGAATTTGATCCGTTTGAGACAGGTGTTGGTCGCTTTGTGAACATGGACAAAGAGGATTTTGTCGGTAAGGCCGCCTTGGCCAAACGTGTCGAAAACGGGATGACGCAACAGCGCGTTTCGATGGTCCTCGATAGCACTGACGCACCTGCGCGTGGCGGGGCATCGGTGATGCAAGACGGGCGTGTCGTGGGCACCGTGACCTCTGGTGATTGGGGACACCGTGTGGGACAAAACCTTGCCTACGCGTTTGTCGACCCAAAGCTGAAGGGACCGATCCACGTGGACGTGCTTGGCCAATTGGTTCGGGCAACCATCATCCCTGACGGGCCGTATGACCCAGACTACGAAATCGTGCGCGGCTAGTGCTAATGCGACCAAATCCGGTGTCAGGTACGTATCAGACTGGGCAGAGTAAATTTATGCCCTACAGTTAAGGTGTCCGAACTAAAGCAGGAGACGGCCATGCGATTTTTGCGGCGTAGTTTAGTCGGCCTATTTTTACTTGCAACGACGCTTGCCCTTTTTGGGGTTGCGGGAAAAATGGTTTACGATGCCGTGCGCGCGCAGATGGACGAGGATCCGCGCAGCAGGCCACAGCGCGAACGCGTGCTGACGGTGAATGCCGTGCCTGTGCAGGTCAACGACATCACCCCCGAACTGACCGTATTCGGAGAGGTCCGCGCCACACGGACCCTTGATGTGCGCCCTTCCACGGGCGGTCGCGTGATCGAAGTTTCGCCTGACCTTTTGGACGGCGGTGCGGTGACAGCCGGTGACGTGCTGATCCGCATTGATCCGACGGATGCCCAAACCGCGCTGGCCCGTGTGCGCGCGGATGTCGGTGACGCCGAGGCAGAACTGCGCGAGGCCACCCGCGCGCTTGTGTTGGCACAAGACGAGCTTGACGCTGCGGCCGAACAATTACGTTTGCGCGAAGTGGCGCTGACCCGTCAGGTTGATCTTCGGGCGCGCGGCGTCGGGACCGCCGCCAGCGTCGAAACCGCCGAGCTGTCTGTGTCCGCGGCAAAACAGGCAATTCTGTCGCGCCGTCAATCCATCGGACAGGCAGAGGCCCGTTTAGATCAAGCCAATTCGCGCAAGGCGCGGTTGGAAATTGATCTTGCCGAAGCGGACCGTGCCGTCGCTGACACGACTGTCACCGCCGCATTTGATGGTATCCTTGCCGATGTGACATTGGTCGAGGGCGGGCGGGTGTCGCCCAACGAGCTGGTCGCGCGCCTGATTGATCCGGCTGAGCTAGAGGTGGCGTTCCGTGTTTCGACAGCGCAATACGCACGGCTGTTGGATGATGACGGGCGCCTGATTTTGTCGGACGCCGAGGTCGCGCTTGATGTGCTGGGCGTTGATCTTTCGGCCAAGGCTGTCATCAGCCGCGAAAGCGCATCTGTGGCCCAAGGCCAGACAGGGCGTTTGATATTTGCCAAGCTTCAGACCACACGCGGGTTCCGACCTGGCGATTTCGTGTCGTTGACAGTTGCGGAACCCACGCTGACGCGCGTGGCGTTTTTGCCGTCGACTGCCGTGGGGACCGACAACACGGTTCTTGTGATCGACGCCGAGGATCGCCTGAGCGAAGCACAGGTTGTTGTCCTGCGCCGACAAGGGGATCAAGTGATTGTGCGTGCCCGCGGTCTGAACGGCGCCGAAGTCGTCGCCCAACGATCCCCGATCCTTGGTGCCGGAATTAAGGTGAACCCGCTCCGCAGGTCACAAAGCGGCGAGATCGTCGTCGAGGCCCCTGAAATGGTGGCACTGACACCCGAAAAACGCGCTGAACTTATCGCACGGATCGAAGGAAACAGCCGCATTCCGGCGGCAGCCAAACAACGGATTTTGGCGCAGCTAGAGGCCGATGAAATCCCCGCTGCATTGATGCAACGTCTGAACGGAGGATAACCCATGAGACAGCTTACTGGCGCCACTGGAATCCTATCGTATTTTGCGCGGCACAAAACGGCGGCGAACCTGTTACTGACGGTTTTGATCATCGCGGGCATCGCGGCATTCCCCCGTATGCGTGCGCAGTTTTTCCCTGATGTCATCATCGACACGGTGACGGTATCCGTCGCATGGGATGGTGCAGGAGCCGAAGATGTGGATCGCGCGATCGTCCAAGTGCTTGATCCGGTTTTACTGGGCTTAAGCGGTGTGACCGATACTGCTGCCACGTCCAGTGAAGGGCGCGCCAGCATTCGCATGGAATTTGATGCGGGCTGGGATATGGCGCGCGCCACCGATGACGTCCAGCAAGCCGTTGACGGCATTCGCAACTTGCCCAGTGGCGCCGATGACGCGGTGGTTCGGCGGGGTCAATGGTCCGACCGTGTGACGGACGTTGTGATCACCGGACCCGTCGGCGTGGACCAGCTGGCACGGTTTGCCGACGAAATGATCGTGCGGTTATTCTCTGCGGGGGTGACGCAAACGATTGTGCGCGGGGTTGCTGCGACGGAAACGATCGTCGAGGCGCCATCGCTGTCATTGATCGAAAATGATATTTCTATGGCACAAATCGCCGCCGCGATCGCCGCAGAGGCAGATGCCGATCCGGCGGGTGATGTTGCGGGTACGTCGCGGGTGCGAACGGGGACGCCCAAGCGGTCGGCCGAGGAAATATCGTCGATCATCCTGCGCACAAATGATGACAATTCAGTCCTGACAATCGGAGATGTGGCCACGATAAGCGTGGGCGGCGTTGACCGTGACCGCGCGTATTTCGTTGGCTCGGAATCCGCGATTTCGATCCGTGTGAACCGGTCGGATGGCGGCGACGCAATCGACCTGCAAAATCGCGTGCAAGAGGTCGCAGATACGTTGCAACTGACCCTGCCCGCAGGTGTGTCTGTCGATCTGATCCGCACCCGCGCAGAGCTGATTACAGGGCGATTGAATATCCTGCTCGAGAATGGCCTGATGGGGCTTGGCCTCGTGCTTGGTTTGCTATTCCTGTTCTTGAATGCGCGGACCGCGCTTTGGGTGGCGGCGGGGATTCCGGTTGCCATGATGGCCGCGATTGCGCTGATGTATCTGGCGGGTTTGACGATCAACATGATCTCTTTATTCGCGTTGATCATCACCCTTGGCATTGTGGTGGACGACGCGATTGTGGTGGGCGAACACGCCGACTACCGTGCGCGTGAACTGGGCGAAGACCCTGTGACAGCCGCTGAAAATGCAGCGAAACGCATGTTCAGCCCCGTGTTTTCCGCCACGTTGACGACCATCATTGCATTTTTTGGCTTGGTCGCAATCGGCGGGCGGTTCGGCAGTTTGATCGCTGATATTCCATTCACCGTGATCGTTGTGCTGGCCGCGAGCCTTGTGGAATGCTTCTTGATCCTGCCGCGCCATATGGCCCATGCCGTCGCCCATAGCGCCAAAGAGCATTGGTACGACGCGCCTAGCCGCTATGTGAACCGCGGCTTTAACTGGGTGCGTGACAACGGGTTCCGGCCCTTTACGGCCTTTGTCGTTTGGGCGCGCTATCCGGTTTTGGCGGGGGCATTTGTGGCCTTGGCCAGCCAGATGGTTTTGTTCATCAATGGCGACGTGAACTGGCGTTTCTTCAATTCACCAGAACAGGGTTCGGTCACAGGCAACATCGCCATGACCAACAGCGCGACCCGCGAAGATACCCTTGCCATGATGCGAGAAATGCAGCGCGCCACAGAAGCCTTGGGCGCCGATTACGAGGACCGCTACGGCGTCAATCCGCTCGATTTTGTGATGGCGGAAATCGGGGGCAATTCGGGCCGTGGCATTTCAGGTGCCGACACCAAAGAGACGTTCCAGCTTGGCGCGATATCAATCGAGTTGATCGACGCGGATTTGCGTCCCTATTCCAGCTTTGCATTCGTTGGTGAATTGCAAGACACGGTTGTGAACCATCCGCTTGTTGAAACTGTCAGCTTCCGGTCGTGGGGCGGCGGGCCAGGCGGGGACGCGCTGGATGTGCAAATCTCGGGTGCTTCGCCAGAAACGCTCAAGGCCGCAGCCGAGGCCCTCAAGGCGCAAGTCAGTCAATTCCCCGAAGTGTCGGCCGTTGAGGACAATCTGGCCTACGACAAAGAGGAGTTGATCCTGCAATTGACACCGCAGGGTAAGGCGCTTGGCTTTACCATTGACGGTCTTGGGCGCACGTTACGTAACCGGCTTGGCGGGATTGAAGCAGCAACATATCCAGAGGGTCCGCGGTCCGCCACGATCCGTGTGGAACTGCCAAAGGGCGAATTGACGGCGGACTTTCTTGACCGGACGCAGATGCGCGCAGAGGGCGGGATTTACGTGCCGCTTGCAGATATCGTGTCGGTTGACAGGCGCACCGGATTTTCGACCATTCGCCGCGAAAACGGTGTGCAGCTTATTTCCGTGACAGGCGCGTTGTCAGAAGACGACCCTGCGCGCGCAGCCGAGGTGATGGAACAGATCGAGACTGTAATCCTTCCTGCAATTGAATCCGACCACGGGGTAGAGACGGCGATGTCTGGCCTGTCAGAGCAATCGGACCGTTTCCTGAATGATGCGCGTGACGGGATGATCCTGTGTCTGATGGGGATTTTCCTGACGCTGGCTTGGATTTTCTCAAGCTGGACGCGCCCGTTGGTCGTCATGGCGATCATTCCGTTCGGCCTGATCGGCACCATTTACGGGCATCATGCGTGGGATGTTCCGCTCAGTATCTTTACCGTCGTCGGATTGATCGGGATGACAGGAATTATCATTAACGATTCCATCGTGCTTGTTACCACCATTGATGAATACGCCGAGGAACGCGGGTTGATCCCTGCGATTATCGACGGCACAGCGGACCGGTTGCGGCCTGTGATGCTGACAACGTTGACGACCGTGCTTGGCCTCGCGCCGCTGCTTTATGAAGGGTCCAGTCAGGCGCAGTTCCTGAAACCCACGGTGATCACATTGTCTTATGGGCTTGGCTTTGGCATGATCCTTGTGCTTGTGATCGTGCCTGCGCTGATGGCGATGCAGGCAGATGTGGCCAAGCAGGTCGCCGCAGTGCGTCGCGCGATGGGCGCCCCGCGAAAAAGCAACCTTGTGGGCGCAGCAACCACCTTGGGTGCGCTGAGCGTCACGGGTCTGTTTGCCGCGACGATTGGTGGCCAGATCGTCACAGGCGCGCCGTTGATCGCGGCCATTCCGGCAGACGGCATCATACAAGTCGCAGCTGTGTTTATCGCAGCCGTGGGGGCCATGTTAATCATGCTTTACGCGATATTCGGGATTGCAATGCGGATGTCGGCGCGGGTCTAGTAATCCGCCGTGTCTTGGATGAAGTCGACGATGTCGAACGATACGGTCAACCGGTACAAATCATCGGTGTGATCAATGTCCATGGTAGCACCCAATTGCATCGCGAACGCTTTGATCAATTGCGCGCCAAGGCCTGTGCTCTCTGCGCCCGTGGCAGATCCGACCGAATTTTCGACCACGAAATCGCAGCGTCCGTCATTGTCGCTCGTAAGTGAGGCGGTCAAATACGGTTGTGCGCCGCCACGTGCACCCATATATTTCATTGCATTCGTTGCGGCCTCGGCGGCGAGTAAGGACAATGGCACGGCTTGATCCGGATAAAGATGCACATCGGAAATATCAGTGGTCAGGTCGATATCTACGGCACTTTCGACCCCGATATCGACCGATTTTTCGACGACCTCTTTTACCAACGCACCGACATTCACGCACCCGCTGGTCGAACTCTGGTATAGGTCGCGGTGAATCGTCGCCAGACTCAGTACGCGGTCTTGGATGCGGCGCAGCATTGCCTTGGTCTGTGGTTCAGGTGTGGTCCTGATCTGCATGTTCACGATAGATGAGATGAGTTGCAGGTTATTCTTCACGCGGTGGTGGATTTCCTTAAGCAGCACATTTTTTTCGCGCACGGAATCCTCGAGCTTGGCCTCGTCTTGCAAAATCGCTTCTGCCATTTGCAAAAAGCTGTCTTGCATATCGCGCAATTCGGTTGGCATTTCCGCAGCGGACACAGCCTTGACGGCGCGGCGGTTGGCCGCGAAATGCGCCATCTGCCGACCGAGCAACCGGATATGGCGTGTGACCAAACGGTGGACTGCAAACAACGCCACCGCGAGGCTAATGAGCCACATAAGCGCTGGGAAAACGCCAGGCGGGACACCGTCAACCAAATGAGTGTTGATTTCGGCGTCCGGCGACCAGACCCCCAGTACAAACAAGGAGCTACCACGGATTGGCACAACCGCATAAAGCAGGTTCCGCCCGTCGCTACTGTCGGCGTAGAACGTATTGCCGGACCCATCAAGGTAACGCCGCTGGGCAAAGTCGCGGGGCATGTCGACTGTATAATCGAGGATTCCACTGCTCGCAGTCATCACACGGCCATCGCGCCGGATCGTGATGAGGTTTATCAATCCTTTGCGCGCGAACTCCTCTTCCGGCAGGTTGAACGCAGAATGCGGGATCGAAACAGTCGCGATCCCTGCGATTTCATCATCAAAGGTGTAGGGGTTGGACACGATCAGGACGGACGTCCCATCATCAGACGTTTCGGCGTTGACCGCAATTGCGGGCCGACCCGAGGTTGCAAGATCTTGGAAACTTGACGAACTGGAATGGTCATATTGCCCGATTTCAGAACTGCAATTCGTGACACCATCAAGCGGGATAATGGCGGCATTGCTAAAGCGGGGATTGCCATCAACGACGGCGCGCAACCGGTCATAGCACGTTGCCGGATTTTGCAGGTAACTGTCGGCCTGATTGGACAGGACGCGCGACGTCGCCATCGCTTGTTCGATCACCAACCGTTCTTTGAACGCCGCTTGCTCGGTCATCAACGTCAGCGATAGCTGCGCCGATTGACGCGCACTGTTGGCGACGCTGGCGGTTTGGGTCACTGCGATCAAACCAATCGGCAAAAGCGCAAGCGACATCATCAACATCATACGCAGACGCAGGCTATTATAGATGCGGTGGTGCCGCAGGCCGTCGCTGATCACGATGCGCGTCCTGTGATCACGGCCATCGTCGCCGAATCCGTCATTTCAAGCGGAGAATCGGCATCAAGATGCAGCAACTCGGCCAACCGGATGCGGGCACGGTTGGCGCGGCTTTTGACTGTGCCAACGGCGGCACCTGTCATCTGTGACGCCTCGTCGTAGGAAAAGCCGGACGCACCCACGAGGATCAACGCCTCGCGCTGTTCATCCGGCAATTGTTCAAACGCTTTGCGGAATTCGGCCATCTGCATGCGTCCGTCATGATCCGGTTTCACCGACAACCCGCCCGAGAACGCGCCATCAACATCGGCTACTTCACGGTTCAGTTTGCGGCGGCTGGAATAGTAGGTGTTACGCAGGATCGTGAATAACCACGCGCGCATATTCGTCCCCGTCTGGAATTTCTCGATATGCGTCCACGCCTTCACGACGGTATCTTGTACCATATCATCAGCGGTCGCGCGGTTACGCGTCAGGCTCAGCGCGAATGACCTCAGCGCGGGTAAATGGCTGATCAGCTCTTCTTTAGGGTTAATGGTCGCCATTATTACGCGTTCGGTTTCTGGTCTTGGGCTTTTAGAACCGCCAGCAAATCCTTGAACCGATCAGGCAGTTCATCCTGCGCAAGATCAGGATAGCAAAGCTTCAGATTCTGGTCGATCAACGCCTCGACGCGCGGATCTTGGTTGTCTTCATCATGATCCATGTGTTTACTTTCTTCCGTGCGCACTATTTGGCTGGTGTGAGCAACTTTTCAGGAACTTAACTGCTAATTGCGCGTTAAGTTCCATAATATCTTCAAAGAAGGCGAAAAAAATGACCGAAACGCACGATGCGGCCGACCTTTCCGACAAAATTGCCGCACAGCTTCCGTATCTGCGCCGTTACGCGCGCGCGCTGACAGGGTCCCAGACCAGCGGTGATTCTTATGCGATTGCCACGCTCGAGGCGATTCTGAGCGACAGGTCAATGTTTGAAGACGGCGCATCGGTCCGCGTGGCCTTGTTCCGGTGCTTCCACGCCATATGGACAAGCGCGGGCGCCCCGGACGCACAAGACAGTACCGGTGTACTTGGCCGCGCCCAAGCGCATTTGGCCACGTTGACAACCAACACCCGCGAGGCGCTTTTGCTGGCCACGCTTGAGGATTTCAGCATCGCCGACATCGCATTGATCATGAACACGGACCGTGACGAAATCCGGCACCTGATCAATGTTGCACGCAAGGATATGGAAAGTTCGATTGCTGGCAAAATCATGATCATCGAAGACGAGGCAATTATTGCCGCTGATCTGCACGAGATCGCAACCGGTCTTGGTCATTCTGTCACAGGGGTGGCGCGCACCCGCACAGAAGCAGTGGCCTTGGGCGCAAGCACCCGTCCCGATCTGATTTTGGCGGATATCCAGCTTGCCGATAACTCGTCCGGCATTGATGCGGTCAACGATCTTTTGTCGGAAATGGGTGATGTGCCAGTGATCTTTATCACGGCCTTCCCAGAGCGGCTCTTGACGGGTGATCGTCCCGAACCCGCGTTCCTGATTTCCAAACCATATAAGGAAGAACAGGTCGTTTCTGCGATTAGTCAGGCCATGTTCTTTGCATCGACAGAGACCCTTTTGGCCTGAAAAAACGTTCCCGATACGAAACTTTTGTCAGGGAAACGCCGGTCTGTGAACGCAACTCACCCTGTGAGTGTCGCATTTGCGCTGTTGCGGGTTTCAAGGCCCGTTAAAACTGGTCCCTGACAAAATGCGAAGGGACGCAGGAATATGGCACTCGATGACCGCAAGGGCGTTTGGAAATCTGGTAAGGGCAAAGGCCGTCACCATACCAAAGGTCGCCAGCTTGACGATGCAGCGCTCGTTGATGTGCAATCCTTGTTGGGTGACCAGCCGCGCCGCGCCGACCTTCTGATCGAATTCCTGCACCTGATTCAGGATGCCCATGGATGCTTGTCCGCAGCCCATCTTCGTGCCTTGGCCGAAGACATGCGCATGAGCCAAGCCGAGGTGTACGAGGTCGCGACATTCTATGCCCATTTCGACGTCGTCAAAGAAGACGAGCCAAAGCCGCCCGCGCTGACTATTCGCGTTTGCGACAGCCTGTCATGTGAATTGGCGGGTGCGCAGGCATTGCAAAAGGCGCTCGAGGACGGACTGGATGCAAACGAGGTCCGCGTGTTGCGCGCACCGTGCATGGGCCGTTGTGATACTGCCCCCGTGCTGGAATTGGGCCATGCCCATATCGACAATGCCACGGTAGAAAAGGTCGAGGCGGCGATTGCTGCGGGCCATACCCATGCGGTCATCCCGAAATATGAAACATACGAGGCCTATTGCGCCGATGGCGGCTACGCCGAGCTGACGACCCTGCGCAACGACGGCCATTGGGAAGACGTGCAAGCAAAGATCAAGGAAAGCGGTCTGCGCGGTCTTGGTGGTGCTGGCTTCCCGTCGGGGACCAAATGGGGCTTTGTGCGCGCCAACAAAGGCACGCGGTATTTGGCCGTGAATGGTGACGAGGGCGAGCCGGGCACATTCAAGGACCGCTATTACCTAGAGCGTACGCCGCATCTGTTCCTTGAGGGGATGTTGATCGCTGCTTGGGCTGTCGCGGCGGACACCTGCTATATCTACATGCGCGACGAATATCCTGCGGTGTTGCACATCCTCGCGGTTGAAATCGCCAAGCTAGAGGACGCGGGTGTTGTGCCCGTTGGATATATCGACCTGCGTCGTGGTGCCGGTGCTTATATCTGCGGCGAAGAATCCGCGATGATCGAATCTATTGAGGGTAAGCGCGGCATCCCGCGTCACCGCCCGCCTTATGTGGCGAAAGTCGGTATTTTTGGGCGTCCGACATTGGTGCATAACGTCGAGACATTGCTCTGGATTGCGCGTGTTTGCCGCGAGGGGCCAGAAGTGTTGAATGCGGTCGAGCGGAACGGGCGCAAGGGATTGCGCAGCTATTCCGTATCCGGTCGTGTGAAAAACGCAGGTGTTCATCTGTTGCCTGCCGGATCGACGATCATGGATGTGATTGACGCCGCTGGTGGTATGCTTGACGGACATACGTTCAAGGCCTACCAACCGGGTGGTCCGTCGTCGGGTCTGTTGCCCGCGTCCATGAATGATATCCCGCTCGATTTCGATACACTCCAGCCACACGGCACCTTTATCGGGTCAGCGGCTGTGGTCGTGCTGTCCGAAATCGACAGCGCGCGTGATGCAGCGCTTAATATGCTGAAATTCTTTGAGGATGAAAGCTGTGGTCAGTGTACGCCGTGCCGTGTTGGCTGCGAAAAAGCGGTTAAGCTGATGCAGGCCGATACATGGGATCAGACCCTGCTGACCGACCTGACCACCGCCATGGTCGACGCGTCGATCTGTGGTTTGGGTCAAGCGGCACCAAATCCGATTAAGATGGTCATGACCCACTTCAAGGATGAAATCTAATGTCCGGTAAAATTACTTTCACCCTTGATGGGGATACGGTCACCGCTGACGCAGGCATGACCATCTGGGAGGCAGCGCATGGTCGCGGCCTGATCATCCCGCACCTGTGCCACAAACCTGAACCAGGTTACCGTTCCGACGGTAACTGCCGTGCATGTATGGTTGCGATTGATGGCGAACGGAACCTTGCCGCATCGTGCATTCGTGAACCATCCGAGGGCATGGTTGTAACCACCGATCAACCCCGCGAGGTCCAAGCCCGCAAGATGGTGATGGAGATGCTGGTCGCCGATCAGCCCGCCCCTGATGTGGCCCATGATAAGTCGTCCCACATGTGGGACATGGCCGAGAAACAGGGCGTAAGCGAAAGCCGTTTCCCCAAGTTAGAGCCTGATTTTGTCCCATTGCTGGATACGTCTCATGTGGCGATGTCGGTCAACCTTGATGCCTGTATCCAATGCGGATTGTGCGTGCGTGCCTGCCGCGAAGTACAAGTGAATGACGTGATCGGCATGGCGGGTCGTGGCCACAATGCATACCCCGTGTTCGATATGGACGACCCGATGGGTGACAGCTCTTGCGTGGCATGCGGCGAATGCGTGCAGGCTTGCCCGACGGGTGCGCTGATGCCTGCGACTGTGACGGATGAAAACCAAGTTGGCGACAGCGCCGATTTCGATAGCGAAGTGCAATCTGTCTGCCCGTTCTGCGGCGTCGGTTGCCAGATTTCGCTGAAGGTCAAAGACAATAAGGTGAAGTTTGTGGAGGGCATCAACGGCCCCGCGAACGAGGGCCGTTTGTGCGTCAAAGGGCGCTTTGGCTTTGACTACATCCATCACGATCATCGGCTGACAAAGCCGCTGATCCGTCGCGACGATGCGCCCGCCAAGGGGTTGAATGTCGATCCAGGCAACTTCAAGGAATTCTTCCGAGAAGCGTCATGGGACGAGGCGCTTGATTTCGCGGCCAAGGGTTTGTTGGACCTAAAAGCAGACAAAGGCGGCGCGTCTGTCGCTGGCTTTGGATCGGCCAAATGCACCAACGAAGAGGCGTATTTGTTCCAGAAAATGATCCGCCAAGGGTTTGGCCATAACAACGTGGATCACTGTACGCGGCTTTGCCATGCGTCGTCCGTTGCGGCGTTGATGGAAAACGTGGGCTCCGGTGCCGTTACCGCCACGTTCAACGAGATCGAGAACGCCGACGTGGCGATTGTGATCGGTGCCAATCCTGTCGAAAACCACCCCGTCGCCGCGACCTATTTTAAGCAGTTTGCAAAACGTGGCGGTAAGCTGATTGTGATGGACCCGCGCGGTCAGGCGCTCAAACGCCACGCGTCACACATGCTGCAATTCCGTCCGGGTGCGGATGTGTCGCTGTTGAACGCGATCTGCCACGTGATCGTGGAAGAAAAGCTGTATGACGAAACTTATATTTCCAAGTTCACCGAGAATTGGGAAGCCGAGAAAAAGCACCTTGCCGATTTCACGCCAGAGGCGATGTCCAAGATTTGCGGCATCGACGCGGACATGATCCGCGATGTTGCACGTACCTTTGCGGGTGCCAAGGCGGGCATGATTTTCTGGGGCATGGGCGTGTCGCAACACATTCACGGCACCGACAATTCGCGTTGCCTGATCAGCCTTGCATTGATGACTGGCAATGTTGGACGCTCGGGTACGGGGCTTCATCCGCTGCGTGGACAGAACAACGTGCAAGGTGCATCTGATGCGGGCCTGATCCCGATGTTCCTGCCTGATATGCAGACTGTGACTGATGAGGGCGTCCGCAATGCGTTTGCCGAAGTCTGGGCGCAGCATGACGGCGTGAACGAGGCATTAGACCCTAACAAGGGGCTTACGGTCACGGAAATCATGGATGCAGTGCATGACGGTGATATTCATGGTATGTATATCTTGGGCGAAAACCCTGCGATGTCCGACCCTGATGTTGAACATGCGCGTGACGCATTGGCGAAATTGTCCCACTTGATCGTGCAGGATATTTTCATCACCGAAACGGCCAACTATGCCGATGTGATCCTGCCTGCCTCTGCATTTGCCGAAAAATCCGGTACGGTGACAAACACCAACCGTCAGGTGCAAATGGGTCGCCCTGCGGTACCGCCACCGGGCGACGCAAAAGAAGACTGGTGGATCGAGGTCGAGCTGGCCAAACGCCTTGGCCTTGGCTGGACCTATACACACCCGTCCGAGATATTCACCGAGATGGGCCAGTTGATGAAGTCGTTCAACAACATCACGTGGGACCGGCTTGAGGGCGAAAACGCGGTGACCTACCCGTCGCTGACGCCCACCGATCCGGGTCAGCCGATTGTATTTGCCGATGGGTTCCCGCGTGCGGACAATCGCGCGAAATTCACGCCTGCCGATGTGATTGCACCCGACGAGGCACCTGATGCGGAATACCCGATGATCCTGACCACGGGTCGTCAGCTAGAGCATTGGCATACAGGGTCGATGACCCGCCGATCCAAGGTTCTCGACGGGCTTGAGCCGGAAGCGAATTGTTCACTGCATCCAAGCACGCTGCGCAAGCTTGGCGTTGAGGCAGGAGGCATGATCCGTCTGTCCACACGTCGCGGATCGATTGTGATCATGGCGCGCATGGACCGCGCGGTGTCACCTGACATGGTGTTCCTGCCGTTCGCCTATGTCGAGGCAGCGGCGAATATCTTGACCAACCCTGCCGTGGACCCGTTTGGCAAAATCCCCGAATTCAAGTTCTCGGCTGTGAAGGTCGAGAAATTCGAAGGTCAGGTTGCCGCAGAATGACCCAAGACAATCGCTTGGCTCCTGGTCTTGCGGTCAGGAAAGAAATCATCGCAGAGGTGCGCGCCTACACAGATGCGCGCCCCGATATGCCCTGATAAGTGTCTATTCTGATCGGCAAGGCGACCTGATAAGTAAAAACCTGCTTGAGAGGAAAGTGCTGCCAAAGTGTTGGCAATTGCAGAGCGGTATCGCGCATCGAACTGCGGAGCCTAACGACAGCCAGAAATCGCAGACCCCATTGGCGGTGTCGGAGCCGCATAAGTTTGTTGAATTCCCAGCCGTTGTGTCGGGCGGGCTCACTTATATTTTCAGGTCATCTATGTCGACAGCAGCGCGCCTTGGGTCTGCCCTAAAGCGCGAGATAACCGATCCCTCCAAATGCGATGGCGCAGCCTGCCCATTGCAGTGGGGTCATTTTTTCGCGCAGAAAAAGCCACGCCATCAAAATCGTGAGCAGGCCAAAGCACGATGACGCCACGGCGGCATATTGCGCGTCGGGCAGGCCGCCAGCGGCGAGCAGACAAAGCAAGGCAATCCCGTCCGCGATACCCATCAAAGCCAGCACAGGAAGCGCCTTGACCCCCGGCCAGAAGGGCAGGCGCAAGGCACCCATGCCGCCAATCAGCAACGCCAAAGCCGTCAGACGTGTCGCCAGTGTCACCGGCAAATGCCCCGAGATTTCGGACGCATATTGGCCCAGCGCGAATGTCCCTGCGAACCCTGCTGCTGCCATGAATGACAACGCGATGGTTGGTCCCGTCGCGGGGCTTTTGGTGTCCTCGTGCTGCGCCAATGCGGCGACCAGCGATACGCCAATGACAATCGCGAAAACAGCGCTCCAGTCGTATGCCGAAATCTCTGCGCCGCGTAGCAATGCCCAGAGAACGGACAGAACCGGATAGCTTGCGATGATCGGGGCGACGAGCTTCACAGGACCGCGTTGAAACGCCCCATAAAGCCCTAGCGAAGCCATAAGGAAAAACACACCAGACAGAACAGCCATCCAAGTGGTTTGTGGTGTGAGCGGGGTGAACCCGTCCTCGATGACCGTGACGCCCAGATGAAATGCCAGACCCACAATCAACACGGTGAGCAATGATGCCATCAGGGGTGTGCGCTGGCTGAGGGACCGCACGCAAGTATCATGAAACCCCCATGCAAAGGCGGCGATGATGCCCAGCGTAAGCGCGCTCATGCATCGGCCCTGAACAATTGGATCGTGAACACAAGGCACACGACAAGTAAGAAAACAGACCCAAACATGGCCCAAAAGCTGTCGGTGCTTGCGATGCACAAACCAATGACGGACACCGCAAACAGGATCCAGCCGGTAAAATTGATCTTATGGTTGGTCATGCGTGTCGGTTCATTTGCCCGAGGGGCCCTTTGTACGTATTCATTGAGGTTACCAGTATTCCGCTTATGCAATACGCACCAGACGTTCGGTATGGTCGGCGATCTATATCCCGCTGTCAAATCGGGCCCGCCCAAGCCAAATATGATCATTAAGCCATTCATTTTTGCGATGCGTTATGAACATGGCGGCATTATATTCCGGTCGGGTAGGGACAATTTCCGTTGGATCGGTGGCTCCGATGACGGTGGCGAATTGATCCGCGCACAGGTCGGGAAACCGAGTCACAAGATTATGTGTCACCCCAAGGTCACCACCGACACCTTTGGAGGTTGTCGATGCTCACCAGCCGCGTCCGCGCAGGTCGATCCGGTTCGCGACTGCCTTGCCGCGCTGGTGTCAGCTGCTGGTTTGCAAGGCTTTTAGGATTGCCAATGCGTCATCCGCACGATCCGCGGGCACGAACGCATGATCATGGTGATAGGCTGCGACCATATTGCATGCGATTGCGTGATCACAAAGTGCTGTTGCGACTGCTGCCGTCAGGCCGCACCCGTCGAGCGAGGAATACACATTCAGTGTGATGCATCGCATGGGCTGATCGCAATCAAAACCCGCGGCTTTGGCTGCTGCCTTGGGCAGGATCATTGATGTGCCTTCGACTTCTTGGAAAACACAAATCGCATCGGGCAAAACGGTACGGTCCGGCGAAATAGCGAAAATAAATTCGCCGTCTCGCAGCATTGGTGTCATGCCAGAAATCATATCGTGGGCGGTGTGGGCAATGTCATGCATCGACTGTTTCGCTTTGTAACTAGCTGCGACTTTGTCCTTGCGCGACCTGTATTACAAGGCAAAGGCGTAAATCGGCGTAATTTCGCGGATCAACGGCACAGTCAAGGCGACGCGGATGTCAGGCCAACGCAAGGCGCAAATAGCGTTGATTGCGTCCACGTTCAACACGCAGGGTGATGCAGGTCTGACGCAGCTATATAATGAAATGTATGTGTTTAACGCTGACCGCCTGCGCAAGGCACGTCGGTCAGGCTATGTCGTTGAGCGCCACATTGGCATACCTTCAAAAGGGTTGTGGCAAAAGATCAGGCAGCGATTCTTTTAGGCCTGTACGGACTTAATTCCGAAGATTGACCTCGAGGCTGCCATCGTTTCAGCGATCACGGATGTGTACCTGTCGTCGCGAAATGTCATGAAGCCCCCTTGGACACCGAAAGTCGGGTAATCCGTCTCTTTGATCAATTCGTTAATATCGTCACCATGATACGGCCCATGATGACATCGCAAACAGCCAAGCCTGCGGGTTAAGCATGGTGAACGTGAACCATGGGTCCTGCACCCCGTTCGCACAAGCAGATTGCAAAGCGCGCGATTGCGCAAGACCGCTTGGCCCTGCTTCGATAACGGCAATTCGTTTGGTCATTTATGGGCTGCAATTGTGAATTTGCGCGGTATGGTGGGCCGAATTTGAACGGAGATGCCGCAATGACGAAACCGCACCTGAGCTTTTGGATTGTAGCCATTGTAGCGCTCGTTTGGAATTTGATGGGATGTATGAATTACATCATGCAAACCAATCCTGAAAGCGTCGCCGCCATGCCGGAGGCCTATCAGAAGATCATAATCGGGCGGCCTGATTGGGCGACGGCTGGATTTGCTATCGCAGTATTTGGCGGGGCTGTGGGCTGCATCTTGTTGTTGCTGCGACGCGCTGTTGCTGCGCCCGTTTTTATGGTGTCACTCATCGGGGTCGCGATATCGGTTGTACATTCGGTGCGTGTCATTGGCATCGACTCAAGCGCGATTTTGTCGCTGCTGGTGGCGGCCGCATTGTTTTGGTACGCAACGATTGCACGCCGTAAAAATTGGCTGCGGTAAAGGATTGAGAGAATGATTGAACGTATCGATGCGGGGGTCCGGTCCTCAAAAATTGTGAAGCACAACGGGGTTGCCTATATTACCGGTCAGGTGGCCGAAGGGGAAACAATCCAAGAGCAGGTTCAAATTTGTCTGGACAAAATTGACGCGCTTTTGGTTCAGGCAGGGTCAAGCCGCGAAAAGATGTTGCGTGTGACGATCTGGCTTGCGGATATGTCCGACTTTGCGGGGCTGAACGAGGTTTGGAATGCGTGGGTGCCAGCGGGACATGCACCTGCGCGGGCATGTGGAGAGGCCAAGCTGGCGCGCGCCGAGTTGAAGGTCGAATTCATTGTGGATGCGGCGTACGATTAAGTTTCGGCCTGCGCAGCACGCCGACACGCCGGGGCCAGCCCCGGACCCCGAGGTATTTGTTGCAAGAGGAAAGCAGGGCCGCGCATGTGATATTGCGCGGCCCGTATTTTTAGATGTCCATTGTGTTGGCTTTTTCCCAATCCGAGAAGTGACCGCAGAAATCATTCCATTCCTGCATCTTCATTTTGAGGTAGGCGGCGGAAAACTCTTTACCCATGGCGGCCTTCAGGCCCTTGTCCTTGTCATACTCGCGAAGCGCGTCGAGCATATTGAGCGGCAGTTTGGGTGCGCCGTGGACCTTATGACCATCGGCGTACATATCGATGTCATGACGCTTACCAGGATCGGCCTTGGACCTGATGCCCGATAGCCCTGCTGCGATGATGATCGCTTGGAGCAGGTACGGGTTCACGGCACCGTCAGGTAAGCGAAGTTCGAAACGACCGGGGCCAGGCACGCGGACCATATGTGTGCGGTTATTGCCGGTCCAAGTGACGGTATTGGGCGCCCATGTGGCCCCCGACATTGTGCGGGGTGCGTTGATACGCTTGTAGCTGTTGACCGTCGGATTGGTGATCGCGGCCAATGCAGAGGCATGTTTCATGATACCGCCCAAGAAGTGGCGGCCTTTCTCTGACAAACCAAGTTCAGCGGTTTGGCTGCTATCGTCTGCGTCCATTGCGAAGACGTTGGTTTTGGCATCCTTGCCAGCGGCGTCCCAGACCGAGATATGCGCGTGGCATCCGTTGCCGGTCAGCCCTTCGATGGGTTTGGGCATAAACGTCGCGCGGTAGCCGTGTTTTTCAGCAACGCATTTTGTCATGAATTTGAAGAAGCTGTGCTTGTCCGCCGTTGCCAGCGCGTCGTCGAAATCCCAGTTCATTTCCCACTGGCCGTTTGCGTCCTCATGGTCGTTTTGGTAGGCGCCCCAGCCAAGTTCCAGCATGTAATCCGAGATTTCGCGGATCACATCAAGGCGGCGCATGAAGGCTTGTTGGTCGTAGCACGGCTTGGCGGCGGTATCGAATTCGTCAGAGATCTGATCGCCTGCCGGGGTTAGCAGAAAGAATTCGGCTTCAATGCCGGTTTTGACGTGCATGCCCATCTCGGCGGCCTCGGCTACGAGTTTACGCAAAACGTTGCGGGGCGCTTGGTCGACATCGCGTCCTTCCATCACACAGTTGCCGGGCACCCATGCGATTTCGCGGTTCCATGGTAGGATGATCACCGCATCCGGGTCGGGCACGGCCAGCATATCAGGGTGGGCTGGCGTCAGGTCGAGCCAAGTGGCGAAGCCTGCAAAGCCGGCGCCGTCTTCTTGCATATCGGCGATCGCGCGGGCTGGCACCAGTTTTGCGCGTTGTCCGCCGAACAAATCGGTGAACGAGATCATAAAATATTTCACGCCGTTATCTTCGGCGAATTTGGCAAGATCAGTAGCCATTTTTGTATTCCCTATTGCTGATAGAAGTGGGGCGCAGTCTGTTGCCAGCCGCGCCCTCTTTTTAGGTTAGAATGATGTGTTTGGTTTGCCAGGATACCAATCGGTCCCGCAAAGCGGCACTTTTGCCATGGCAGCTGCTTCCATTGTCAGCGCCACAAGGTCTTCTGGTTCCAGATTGTGCAGGTGGTTTTTACCGCAGGCACGCGCAATCGTTTGCGCCTCGAGGGTCATCACCTTGAGGTAGTTGCGCAAGCGGCGACCGCCTTCGATTGGATCAAAACGGGCCATCAATTCGGGGTCTTGCGTGGTGATACCTGCGGGGTCGCGGCCCTCGTGCCAGTCGTCATAGGCACCCGCAGTGGTGCCCAATTTATTGTACTCGGCCTCGTACTTTGGATCGTTATCTCCAAGTGCGATCAATGCGGCGGTCCCAATGGCAACCGCGTCAGCGCCTAGCGCCATGGCCTTTGCAACATCAGCGCCCGACCGGATACCACCGGACAAAATCAACTGAACCTTGCGGTGCATGCCGAGGTCTTGCAGCGCTTGGACGGCAGGGCGAATGATTGCCAGTGTTGGTTGGCCGACATGTTCGATGAACACGTCTTGGGTCGCTGCCGTGCCGCCTTGCATACCGTCGAGAACGATTGCGTCAGCACCCGCTTTGATGGCCAGCGTGACGTCGTAATAGGGGCGCGCACCTGCGACTTTTACGTAAATCGGCACTTTCCAACCGGTGATTTCGCGCAGCTCCAATATCTTGATCTCAAGATCATCAGGGCCGGTCCAATCAGGATGACGGCAAGCAGAGCGTTGGTCGATTCCCTTGGGCAGATTGCGCATATGCGCCACACGGTCAGAGATTTTCTGACCAAGCAGCATACCACCGCCACCGGGTTTGGCACCTTGGCCCACGACGATTTCAATCGCGTCTGCCTTGCGCAAATCATCGGGGTTCATGCCATAGCGTGACGGGAGGTATTGATACACCAGTTTGTCCGAATGACCGCGTTCTTCGGGGGTCATGCCACCGTCGCCTGTGGTCGTTGATGTGCCCGCCATGGATGCACCGCGGCCCAAGGCCTCTTTTGCCGGACCGGACAGCGCGCCAAATGACATGCCCGCGATGGTGATCGGGATGTCGAGCTCAATCGGGTTTTCCGCCTGCAGCCCGCCGATGGTCACGGAGGTCTCGCATTTCTCGCGGTAGCCTTCGAGCGGGTAGCGCGAGATGGAGGCCCCCATGAACAGCAGATCGTCAAAGGACGGCACCTTGCGTTTGGCCCCGCCGCCGCGAATGTCGTAGATGCCTGTCGCCGCCGCACGGCGGATGTCGGAGTTCACGTCCTGGGTGAAGGTCGCGGACTGGCGCGGCGTGGTCTGGGGGATACCCTTGGGGTTCTGATCGTTCATATCCGGTATCCTTAGTATGCTTCCGCGTTATCGACATCGAAGTTGTAGAGGTTGCGGGCAGAGCCGTAGCGGGTGAAATCAGCAGGATCGGCGTCGATGCCTGCCTCGGCCAATAGACCTGTCAGGATCTCGATATGCTCGGGCCGCATGTCCTTTTTCTCGCAATCGGCACCAAGCGACTTGACCGATCCGCGCACGAAAAACCGTGCCTCATAGCAGCTGTCGCCAAGCGCGTCGCCCGCGTCACCGCAAACCACAAGGTTGCCGGACTGGCCCATGAACGCCGACATATGGCCGATGTTGCCTGCGACAACAATGTTCACGCCTTTCATGGAAATGCCGCAGCGCGACGAGGCATTGCCTTTGACAACGATCAATCCGCCATGGCCAGTGGCACCCAGATACTGACTTGCATCGCCTTCGATGACGATCTTGCCGGACATGATGTTTTCACCCGTGCCGGGACCAGCGGAGCCATCAATGTTGATGGTCGCTTGCTGGTTCATACCGCCGCAATAATATCCGGTGGATCCTTTGACCGTCACCTCGATCGGTGCGTCCAAACCACAGGCAATCGCATGGCTGCCTTTGGCATTTTTAATGGTCCAGCTTATCTGGTTCGTATCAGCCGCTTGCGCGTGCAGCGTTTGGTTCACTTCGCGCAGGCCAAGTTTCGTCAGGTCGAGTGTTTGCATTATGCGGCCTTTTCAGAAGAGGTCGGCGCCTTGTCGTGGCTCCAGAAATACACGGTTGCCGGCTCC
>ENA-ORXM01001241-ORXM01001241.1-marine-metagenome-genome-assembly--contig:-NODE-1241-length-36857-cov-4.068053_pt1 | contig 36857 bp, 34 predicted proteins | sample MGYA00237867_ERZ511480 | MGnify/ENA primary metagenome ERZ511480 (study PRJEB26309, sample SAMN06266103) | marine metagenome | isolation source: Algal blade | place: United Kingdom:Sidmouth, United... | reverse complement strand
TTTGCTTAACGGTGAGGACATCGCCGTGTTGGGGGCGGGGGCGCTGCGCCGGGCGCGGCGGCGCATGGGCATGATTTTTCAGGAATATGCCCTGGTCGAGCGGCTGAGCGTGATGGAAAACGTGCTGTCAGGGCGGCTCGGCTACATGGGCTTCTGGTCGAGCGTGCTCCGGCGTTATCCACAGGAGGCTGTGGATAACGCATTTTACTTACTCGAGCGCGTCGGATTAGATGAGTTCATCGATAAACGCGCTGACGCCCTTTCGGGTGGTCAGCGGCAACGCGTCGGGATTGCGCGGGCGCTTATTCAAAACCCCGATATTCTACTGGTGGATGAACCCACTGCCAGCCTCGACCCCAAGACCTCGAGGCAGATTATGCGGCTTATTACCGAATTAGCAGCGGAGAACGGAATTGCCGCCATTATCAACATTCATGACGTGGCGCTGGCGAAGCAGTTTGTCGGGCGCATTGTAGGTTTGCGTGCCGGAGAAATCGTCTATGACGGCGCGCCCGCGGGTCTCAGCAACGACATGTTGACAACCATTTACGGCGAAGAGGACTGGACGGCGGCCCTCGAGACCCCACCAGAAGCCTCTGCTATTCAGGTTGAGGCTGTTACCTAAGATGACGAGCCCGTCACGACGCTGGTCACGTCCGCCTTTTATAAAGAATCCTTGGGTACGCTGGGGCACGTTTGCCCTAGCCGCTCTATATCTTTTCTTAGCCCTAGCCTCTATTGAATTCGATCCAGGTCGTATTGCTGAAGGTTGGCCCCGTACCGTGAGGCTCTTTGGTGATTTTGTCAGGCCAGACTTCGTTACTCGCTTGCGCGATATTCGCATTGGTATTTTGGAAAGTTTGACGATGACAGTGGTTTCGACGGCAGCAGGTGTACTTCTGGCGATTCCTTTTAGCTTGGGTGCGGCGCGTAACATTGCACCGACACCTGTCTACCTTGTCTGCCGCGGTCTGGTGATACTCCTGCGCACCTTTCCAGAAGTCGTCGTCGCCCTCGTTTTCGTGGTGATGGTCGGGTTTGGACCGCTGGCAGGGGTGATTACCCTAACGCTCGCAAGTATCGGCTTTATCGCTAAACTGATGGCAGAAGATATCGAGGATATCGACGCGAAGCAACTCGAGGCTATGCGGGCGACCGGCGCGAGCCCGCTTCAGGTCATTGTCTACGGTGTTGTGCCGCAGGTCATGCCGCGCTTTATCGGCTTATCGGCCTACAGACTGGACATCAATTTCCGTGAATCTGCCATCTTGGGCATTGTCGGAGCAGGGGGCATCGGGGCGGTGCTACGGACCTCGATGCAGCGCTATGACTTTGATACCACTGGGGCGATTTTGCTCATTATTATTGGCATTGTATTGGTTTTGGAGTTTCTAGCGGGTGCGGTGCGAAAGTGGGTGCAGTAAAATGCCCACGCGCACCCTTGGTGATAAAAAGCTGTGGACCTATAAAAGTCCTCGGCATCGCCTGCTCACAGCGCTCGGCTGGGGAGCTGCGGCGCTACTCGTGGCGCTATGCTGGCAGCTTATTTCTAATCAAACGCTGTGGATATTTGTTCAGGATGCGCCTGTGCAGGCTCGAGACCTGTTCTCGAGGATGTTCCCGCCCAAATGGAGCTATATAGGTAAACTTTGGCTACCGATTTGGGATACGTTGACGATTGCCACACTCGGTACAGTGTTAGCGATTATTTTGGCCTCGCCCGTTGCCTTCTTAGCGGCGCGTAACACCACGCCCCATCCTATTTTTCGCGCTCTGGCCTTATTCATCATCGTGGCATCGCGCTCGATTCACTCGCTTATCTGGGCGCTGTTTTTAGTTTTTTTATTGGGGCCAGGTGTCTTGGCAGGCGTCATTGCCATTGGCCTACGCTCTATCGGCTTTGTCGCCAAACTGCTTTATGAGGCCATTGAAGAAATTAACCCTAAGCAAGTCGAGGCCGTCCGCGCCACAGGTGCAAGCCCCGCGCAGGTGATTACTTACGGCGTCGTGCCGCAAATCATGCCGACGTTTGCAGGGGTGAGCGTGTTCCGCTGGGATATCAACATACGTGAATCGACGATTGTGGGCCTGGTCGGGGCAGGTGGTTTGGGGCTTGCGCTGGATTCCTCAATAGGCACCTTGAGCTGGTCGCAAGCCAGCCTTATCTTCATCATAATATTCGTACTGGTTCTCATAAGTGAGTGGGTCTCAGCGCGGGTGCGCCAAGCGATTATCTAGCTGTCTTCTAGCTGTCTTAACGTGAAATACATCAAATTTTCATTCTGTCAGGGTGAACAGTGATACCCTATAGAAAGACGAAATACGAATGGCAAAGCACTTAACAAAGCACTGAGAAGGAAGTTTTATGATTTGGTCACTCATTGTCCCCGCCGCATCCCTCATTTTCTTTTTTGTTTGGATGCTGCGCATAACGCTAAGGGCGCAAGGCATGCTCGGCAAAATCGGTCAGGAGGTCGACCAGATTGTTCGGGTGCTGGTCGAACTCAAGTCGGCTAGAAATGTGGATATGGAGGGCGAGAACTGGCTTGCAGATATGTACGCGTATATTACGCGCAACAGTTTTGCGGGTAATAATCCACTTTTAGAACTGCTCAACCGCTTCAACGCGATTAGAGACCTTGCCAACGCAGATGTATCGGCCATGCTCGAGTCCATTACCGAGCGCGAACTCGACAAGCTCGAGCCTGTGCGCGAAACACCCGGCAGCCTGCTGCTGCTAGGCATCATGGGTACAGTTGTCGGTATGGTCATTGCCCTGTCGACCTTCGGGGCAGGCGGCCTTTTGGGCGGCGAGGCAGGCTTTGATATCGGGCGCATTGTCAGTTCGATGTTTTTGGCGTTTATCTCGACAGGTATCGCCCTCTTTTTATCGGTCTTTATGCGTTCACGCTTAGAGCAGGTGGGCCAGCGCCAGTCGGACATGCTCGCTGAGTTAGAGAGTTACGCCTATACGCACCTGTCACCTGCCCTTTTGCCTAAAAATGACCGCGCTGTTCAAGAGCGCTTTCACGAGCTTATGGACCGGCAGCAGCGTTTGCTGGGGCGCTCTTTAGAGCAAAGCTCTGAAACGCTTGACCAGTTCTCTAATGTTATTGGCGACGCTCAGGACATAACCCATTCCCTCAACAATTCCATCGCTCGCAACGCTGCCGCGCTGGAAGAAGCGAGTGACCATACTACGACCCAACTGGGCCGCGTTAGCCGTGAGATGTCTGAAAAGCTGCTCGAGTCCCTGAACCTGCTCAACGGCGAACTTAGTCAGCAGCGCAGCGCACTCGAGTCAGCGCACAAAGAAACGCGTCTGGCTATCGAGGAGGAGCGTAAAGCCACCTTGCGCCAGGCCGAGACCCTGCGGCAAAATTCTGCAGCCACCCTCAATGTGTTGGAAGTCAAAAACCGCGAACTCATCGGCAGTTTGAATAACCTCACGACTCACTTAAGCGCTCACGTGTCCGAACAAACCGAGACTATTAACGCCCTGCGTCAGGATGTGTCACGCCTGAGCGAGCGTTTGACCGAGTCGCAAGAGCGCTATCAGCAAACCTTTCTAGAAACCGTTCAGAGCTTTTTACAAGAGCAGTTCAGTGACCTTGCAAGAACCGTCGGCCTCAAACGGCGCTAGGGGGTGAAATATGGCTAGAAAACGTAGACGCTCGACCTTCAACCCGTTTATTTCGCTAACGGATATTCTGTTTAATCTGGTACTTGTACTTTTATTCGCGTCCGCCATTTTTGCACAGGATATCGAGCGAAAGTACGCCGAGAATATCTCGTTTCAAAACAGACTCGCGGCCTTGCAGTTAGAGCGTGACACCCTCTTCGCTAACGTCGAAGGGTTGACTGAGGAACTCGAGGACGCCCAGGCTACCGAAGAGCGCCTTCTGGACGAAACACTGTCCCTTGAGGAACAAATTGCTGGCCTCGTCAACAATCTTGATTTAGCGCAGGTTCGCCAGGAAGAGCTTACCAACCGTATCTCGCTCATTTTAGGTGACCTCGGTACTGCCGAGGCAGATAACGCCTTACTCGAGGAAAAAATCACCGTTATCTTGGGCGATTTAGACATCGCCGAAACCGAAAAGAAACTGCTTGAAGATGAGGTCATTCTCATGCTCGGCACGCTTGACGAGGCCGATGAGGTCGCCCGCGCCCTGCGTGAACAAGTGGGTGAGCTTTCGCGCAACAACTTTTTGGTGGTGGAACTCGAGTGGCTCACTGAAAGCCACGACCTCGACCTGCACGTCACCGACCCGCAGGGCAACCGCTTTTTTTGGCAGCAACCTTCTTACGCCGATGAAAACTCGAGGTTGACGCTGGACAACCGCATCGGCGCACGCCCAAATAAACCTGGGTTAGAAATCTGGACGGCTCGGGAACTCGAGCTTGGCACCTACCGTGTCGAGGTTGGTTTGTGGGGCTGCGGACGCGAAAACGAAGCTGACACCTATAAAACGTGTCAGGCTGATGGCCTCGCCTCACTTCTGGTGCGCCACCGCGACGGGGATGAACTAATTAGCGATATTTCCATCGGGGCCGACCAGAGTTATGCAACCGTCGGTGGACAGACCTTTGTACTCACCGAACAGGCTGCCGGGCAACTCGTGCTTATTGCTGAGATAGAGGTTTTTGAAGAGGATGGTCAAACGAGTGTCGAAGTTAGACCTGCGTCGGGTTTGCCACTAACGAAGCTAGCAAGCGGAAGCTAAAACCCTTCTACAGCGTCCAAAACATCCGGCTGCACATGTCTAACTTGCATAGCCGCTGCGCTCTGAGCCTCACCCAAGGTTTCCCTAACACCCCGAAAGTCAACGGTGCCGTCCTCATAACGGACCTCGTAAAGCCAGACAAACGGATGCTCGTCTGAGCCTAAGCTGCCTACCCCATTTGGGATGGGCATATTGGGGTCGAGCCAGACGCGCAAGTCGTATTCGCCACACTGTGCGCTGTAGCTTTGGCCTGTTCCATTCCACAACATACTTAAATAATAAGGTATTTTTGTGAAAATTGCTAGTGCTTGCTTGACGAAAGATGAAAGATTGAAGAAGAAAGAAGAAAGATAGGTGTAGTTTTGACGTTCTGGACGTAGAAAACTGGGGAAGGTGAAATTTTCAACGGTAACGGTTTTACCGTTTGTTGGCTATGTTTTCCGGGAAAGCGCGTCCGGAAAGTTCTGAAATACCTCGAGCACCCAACTACCGCAACAGTCATAAAGTCGTTACACTAGCCTAATGACTACGGTTCGTTTAGAGCAGCAAAATAGCTATAAAACTTCATTTGAAAGTAGGGTGACAGGGCTCGAGACCCGCGACAATGCCCTTTGGATAAGTCTGGCTGAAAGCCTGTTTTACCCGACGTCAGGTGGGCAGCTTTTTGATACAGGCACCTTGAACGATGTCGGCGTTTCGGATGTGGTTAAAAAGGGTGACGAGGTCTGGCATCATGTCGAGACGGACTCTTTTGAGGTAGGTCAAAGCGTCGAGGGAAAGATTGATTGGTCCAGGCGCTACCGGCATATGCAGCGCCACAGCGCTCAGCATTTGCTGTCGCAGGCTTTTGTGCGTGTCGGGCCGTTTGAAACGAGGGCCGTGGGTTTGCGCAGTCCGGTGTGTACGGTTGACTTTGCAGGCAACCCGAGTAGGGCGGATGTGGCAGCAGGGGAGACCCTAGCCAACGAAGTTGCTTATCAGAACCTGCCTGTTAAAGCTTTTGAGGTTTCCGACAGTGAAATCGCTGACTACCCTTTGCGCCGCCCTCCCAAAGTGAGCGGGACCATTCGCCTGGTGCAAATGGGCGATTTTGAACTCTCAGCCTGTGGCGGCACGCATGTTCGCAGTGCGGCGGAGGTTTTGCCGATTAAAGTTTTGGGCCTCGAGTCTATCCGCAGCGGTCTGACACGGGTAAGTTTTGTATGCGGTCTGGAAGCTCTGGAAGATTATGGGTTCAAGCATGACGTTGTAACAGGGTTAGCACAGGGATTCAGCAGCGGGGTTGCTGACGTTCCTGAGCGGGTCGAAGCCTTGCGTAGTGATCTTAGCGACGCGCAGCGCAGGCTTAAAACCTTGCGTGAGCAGTTAGCCCAGATGCTAGCTCAGACCCTGCTCGCTTCGGCGCAGGAAACGCCGCAGGGACGCGTGATTGCTCATGTCCTGAACGCTGAGGAGGCGGAGCTTTTGCAACCGCTTAGTGGCAACCTTACAAGGCAAGCTGATGTCACCGCCCTCCTCGGCGTGGCTAACGGTCAAAGAGCGCAACTACTCTTTAGACGGGGTGACAGGGTAAAGGTGAGTATGCTCGAGCTTTTACAAACGGCCCTACCCTTTATCGAGGGTCGCGGCGGCGGTAAGCCCGACAGAGCGCAGGGTGGTGGCGATAGGGTTGAGGGGCTAGCAGAGGCGCTCGAGGCCGCACGTTCCCCACTTGAGAAATTTCAGAATTATTAGTACTCATTCATAGTCCTCGGTACTGCGGTCAAAATTGTTGATGCTGTACTATCATGGTAGTCGGTGACAGAACTATCGGGTAACATTCTTAAGGTTTCCTTAAAAATCACCGATGATTATTTCCTAACTTTTTTAGCAGTTTTTTAGCGAAGTTAGTATACCGAACCAACTTAGGGCATTTGTTTTGACTATTCCTTTGACTATTCCAAGGTCAAGACATGATGAAGTTAACTTTAAGGCGAGGTAGTGAGGGTTTTCGCTGCCGTGGGACGCTGAATCGGTCATAGTTATAAATAGCTGCTATGGCTAGGCGAACCGAGATAAAAGAAGGTGTAAACAGTTTTGTACCGAGCGTCAAAAATCCCTATTCTGATTTGAACATCTATGAAGGATCCTCACCATGTTAAGAGCGCTATTTAGACTGATAGGTTTTGCATTCGCTGCGCTTTCGTTGGTCGGATGTTTCGGTTCACCAAGACGCCTTTTCACGGTGGGAAAAGTTAGACAACCAAGTGGATTAGTAGGAAAACAGTTCACAACTGGCGTACCTTTGGTTTACATAAAAAATGTACCGCACTTTAAAGATGTTGACCCCTACGTTGCTAATAACTCGCTTACTATGCTAACGAGGGAAACTTCCTATCAGCTCGACCAACTACGTAATAGCTGCGGTAACTGTCTTGATAAACGAACGTTAGTCACCAAGCTACGAGTAGAAATTGTGCCTATTGGCACACCATTAACAGTTGTTGACGAACACCGTTATGTTGACCGAGCTTGGCCTGTTGGTGGGCACGATATTCATTTTCTGCTGGTTGAAGATGATAATGGAAACCTATCAGAAATCTCAAAGCTTGGCTTCGAGCTCAGAGTCATTGAAACCCAAAATGAGAATAACCCTTGGAGGTCTAAAAAGGAGGTGTTTGTTCGCGATGCCCTTGAGATACTAGACCAAAAGGGTTCGCTACAAACCCAGTTCTGCTTTCCTCCTGAAAGAACAGATGGATTTAGAAACACCAATAATTTAATGGGGTTAGAAGCGTTTATTAAAGACTTTGAGTTGAATCTAGATATTCAGTTTACAGCCTTTGATCACGAAGAGTGCGCACTAGGTGCAGTAATTAGTTATCAAAACGCAGATGCATTTATGACAGCTAATTACTATTTCATCGGATGGGGTCTTTACGGCGATCAAATAATTATTGAATAAGAAATTTGTTGCTAAGCCTCGAACTTTTGCATTTCGTCGCCCTCTTTGTTGAGCACTTCGCTTGCAAGACTCAGGTGGGTCGACTATATTATTCTAATAATTTCAAACTTTTCCACACGTTTCCTAACCAGTACCACCAATTGTGAGCACCAGTACCAAAGATTATGAACCAATATCCCTAGTTTTACCTTGATTAGTACCACCAATGGTGAATTTTAACACCACTTGCTAAAATGTGAGAGAAGGTTTTGAGTTGTTTACTCCACAGGGTTGACTGATAACTGAAAACTAGCCTCTCTGCTTTTATAACCTTGAGCATTTACCATCCATGCCCCTCCCGACCATTTATGCTACACTCGTCACAGTTAGAGACCAATCGGTCTCTTTTTCCTATGAATAAGGGTCAGCTTACTAAAAAGCGCATTATTGCCGAGGCGGCGCGGGTCTTTAACTCGAGGGGCTTTACGGGCGCGTCGGTTTACGACATTATGGACGCCGTGCAGCTTAAAAAAGGGGGCATCTATCGCCACTTTGATAGTAAGGACGAGCTTGCCTTGGCGGCGTTCGACTTTGCCTATAACCGTTTGCGGCGGCGTTATAAAGAAGAGGTTTTTCGGCCTCGCCATGCAGCGACACGGTTGGGGGCTATTTTAGATATTCACGGTTCCTTGCTCGATGACCCTTATCTCGAGGGTGGCTGTCCCATCCTAAACACGGCGGTTGAAAGTGACGATACTCACCCTGACTTACGCGCGAAAGCGCAGTGGGCGATGGACGAATGGCGCAATACGGTGTGGATGGTGATTCGCAAAGGTATAGAACGGCGCGAATTAAAAGAGGTCGACGCCGAGCGCTTTAGCACCGTGATGATTGCCTCGCTCGAGGGTGCAGTGATGCTGACGAAGCTTTATGACGACAAGGTACATATCAGGCGCGTCATTAGTTATTTAAAAGAAGATATTCGGGCGCTATCAACAGCGCCCCAGGAGGGCAAACTATGAAGCGGATTGTTGTCACAGGACTAGGGGCTGTAACGCCCATAGGCGTCGGGGCGAAAGCTTTTCACGACGCACAAGTTGCCGGAAAAAGTGGTGTGCGAACGATTACGGCTTTTGACCCAGCAGAGCTGAGTTGTCACATAGCCGCCGAGGTCGACATTGATATGGACAGCTGGCTAGACCGCAAAGAGCGCCGCCGCATGGACCGCTTTACGCAGTTTTCTATCGCTGCGGCTGACATGGCTTTAGAGGACAGTGGTCTGAACTTAAACGAGGTCGATTTAGAGCGTGTCGGCACGTTTGTCGGTTGCGGTTTGGGCGGCATGGCGAGTTTTGAAGATGGGGTTAAAACCAGCATTGAGCGAAGCCCCATGCGCCTGAGTCCTTTCTTCATCCCCCTACTTATTGGCAATATGGCCTGTGCCCAGGTCGCTATGCGGCACCGCTTTATGGGACCGAGCCTCGACACGGTAAGCGCCTGCACCTCGGGCGCTGACGCAATTGGTCAGGCGCTACGCGCTATGCAGCACGGCGAGGCCGATGTTTGTTTTGCAGGGGGTACCGAAGCTTCGATTACCCCTATCGGTATCGGCAGTTTTGCTGTGATACGCGCCCTTTCGACCCGAAACGACGACCCCGAAAATGCCAGCCGCCCCTTTGCCGCCGACCGCGACGGCTTTGTCATGGGTGAGGGCGCGGGTATGATTGTGCTCGAGACTTTAGAGCACGCCAGTGCACGCGGTGCGCGCATCTACGCTGAACTCTCAGGTTACGGACGCAGTACCGATGCCTATCACCTGACCGACCCCCACCCCGAGGGCAAAGGAGCTGCCCTCGCTATGCAGAATGCCCTTAACGAAGCGCAACTCAACCCTGGTGACATCGCCTATCTGAATGCTCACGCGACCTCGACACCTGTGGGCGACGCTGCTGAAACGAAAGCTATTAAAAAAGTTTTTGGTAACAAGGAGAGTGCTCCGGCTGTTTCCTCGACCAAATCGATGACCGGGCACCTACTCGGCGCGGCGGGTGCGGTTGAGGCGATTGCGGCGATTCAAGCCATTCATGCAAACGTTTTACCGCCTACCATCAATTTGCGTGACCCCGACCCCGAGCTTGACCTCGATTACGTTCCGAACGAGGCGAGAGAGGTGACAGTTGACAATGCCATCTCGAATTCATTTGGGTTTGGTGGCCATAATGCGGCGCTGGTGTTCTCGAGGGTTTAAGGACGAAAAAAGATTAAAGAAGGAAGAAAAGGTGTGAGTGGCGATGTCAGTCGTTTGCAGAGTTGCTGATAAGTTGTTGGCTCGAGCGCCGCAATACTAACGCAAGTAATACTGCTGACAGTGCCAAGCTGATGCTGACAATCACGAGCATACTGTAAGGATGCACGCGCTCGAAGACCTGCCCGATAAGCCAGGGAATGCTCATTGCGCCCAAACTCACGCCGATAAAGAAAAAGCCCATAACGCGGCCCTGAATGTTCACGCGCCGCTCGGCAAAGGAAATCATGGCGGGGAAGACAGCGGCAATGGATAGACCCAGGCCCATGCTCCCTGCCCAGAGGACCGGAACGGCCTGAGGGTATAGCAGCATCGGCACTAGGCTTATCGCTGCACCCCCGATGCAGAGCCACAGGAGCCTCGAGGGTTTCAGGCGCATCGCTAATGGAATTGTCAAGAGTCGCCCGAGCGTGAAAGCCCCCCAATAGCCTGAGGTTAGGTACGCTGCACCCTCATCGCTCATAAGCTCGAGGGTGGTGGCGTAGCTGTAAATCCAGTTGCCAAACGAAATTTCGACCCCCGCGTATAAAAAGAAGAAACCAGCGATAAGTAAAACAAGCGGTGACGCCCGTCCGTTCTCGCTCGCTTGCACTTGTTTCTCAGCGTTTTCTGGGCTCGAGGTGCTTGCAAAAACAGCGACGAGCGGCAGGGCCAAAAGCGCAAGTAACCAATATGCCCAGGATGCGCTGCCAAATTCCCGGATAGATGCAGCAACGATAATCGGCAGTAAAAACGCGCCCACCCCAAATGCGAAGTGTAAGCCGTTCATGAAAGGCGGCACCTTTTCGCGGTGAACCCAAACGAGTAGCGTGTTCGCGCCAACGTCGAGGGTGCTTTCAAATGCGCCTAAAAATAGCATAAGAACGACCAAAAGTGCGAGGGTGGTGGTGAGAGGTATAAGCCCTAGCCCTACGCTTATACCCACGAGCATAAGCGCAAAAACACCGTGTCCCTGAAACCTGTCATAAAGACGGCTGCCCAAAAGCGCCCCCATCAAATAACCGGCTGAGCGCGCTACAAACAAAATACTGATGGCTTGTAAGGTAACGCCTGTATTTTCGGCTAGATAGGGCAGTGTCGGGCCGATAGAAGAATTTGCCAGACCCAAAAGAACAAAGCTTAAATAGTACAAGGCTGTTAGAATCAGGGCTTGCCTGGGTATACCTTCGGTAACACGCATCATAAGAGACTCCTGGCCTCTCTGAAGAGGCATTAAGGCAACATCATATGCTAATTGCTGGATAAAAGCCGCACTCTACGTTCTTAGTCGCTATACTTAGGCTATGGCACGCTCCGCACAACCTGTGAAAACAGGTATCAGTTTTGAGGACTACCTCGAGTTCGAGAAAACGGCTCGAGAAAAGCACGAATTTGTCGATGGTCAGCTTTTTATGATGGCGGGCGCAAGCGACAGGCACAACCGTCTGTCCGGGCGCCTCTACGCCCAACTGCTCTCTACAGAAGTACCACCCTGCCGCGCTTTTATTGCCGACATGAAAGTAGAGACGCCCAGCGGACAAGGCTATTACCCTGATGTTCTTGTCGTTTGCGATGAAACCGACGACCACCCTTATGTCAAGAAGAAGCCCTGCCTAATCATAGAAGTTTTGTCGGATAGCACAGAAGCCATTGACCGAGGCGAGAAGCTCAACAACTACCGACACTTTGAAAGCCTGCAAGCCTATTTGCTCGTCAATCAGGTGACGAAGCGGCTCGAGCTTTTCCGCCGCAACGACGACGGCTCTTTGCGTTATGACGTTTTTGAAGAGGGTGACAAGGTGACCCTACCCTGTGGCGACGCCACTATCAGCGTGGATGACTTGTACGCAAATCTGTGAGCTGAGGGTTTCGGTGTTCATAACCTGTCCCGCCCTATGTGCAGCCTGACGTCACTAAGCCTGTTGCTCGCTTAAGTTCCGCTTGACCTCGGCAAAGACGTGGGTAATGAGTTCCTTAGCTTTGCGGTCCAGTACCTGCGCTCCCACCGTCGCCGCTGGACCGCGCACAAAGGCTTCGCCGTGCCAGTCTAGAGTGATAGTCGTATCGGCCTCTTCTGTAATGTCTGCGCCTGCTTCTAGGTCGATGACGGTGCCTAATCCACCGCCGCGAAGCTGCACCATCATTCTGTCTTTGTCAGGTTTGGGCACAAGTGTGACGACAAACTTGAACTTGCCGCGCACAGGACCAATACCAACCTTGACGTGGGTCTCAAAATGTTTATCATCTTTAATATCGACCTTTTGCACGTCAGGCAGGCAGTAAGCAACCTTGTTAGGGTCATTTACAAAGGTCCAAACCTGCTCTTTGCTGGCGTTGATTTTTTCCTGACCATCATAGCTGAGCTTCATTTGGCTCCTCACAAGTTCCAGGTATTCAGGTTTAAAGTATCAGGTTTATGTTTAAGAGCCTGTACGGAAGACCTAGAACTGAACTACTGACACCTCTTTTTCAACCTCTATCCCCGCTTCTCACATGGCATTAAAAAAGCCCCCTCGAGAATTCTCGAGGGGGCTTTGAAACCTAAGAAACAAATTTACATAGGTGGAACGAGTACGCCGTCAATCACGTGGATGATGCCGTTCGAGGCTTGAATATCAGGTGTAACTACGGTAACGGTTTCGTTCAACATAACGCTGCCGTCCATAACAGACACCATAACGTCGCCACCTTGAACCGTCGTACCGCTTGACATACCCATAACGTCGCTAGCAGGTACTGCGCCGCTGACAACGTGGTACAGCAAGATGCTTTCTAACTCAGGGTTAGCAAGCAGGTCGTCGGCTGTCATACCGCCATCGGCTAAAAAGGCCGCAAAGGCTTCGTCGGTGGGTGCGAAAACGGTGAAAGGACCTTCGCCCATCAGCGTTTCGGTCAGACCGGCTGTATCAAGGGCTGCAAGCAGCGTGGTGAACATGCCTGCTTCTTGAGCAACGTCGACAATGGTACCGTCCATCATCATGGCGTCCTCGGCCATTTCTTCGCCCTCTTCCATGGTTTCTTCGGCCATTTCCTCGCCTTCTTCCATGCTCTCTTCCATCATGCTGTCATCCATCATGTCGTCAGAGTGAGCAGCAGGGGCGCAAGCAGCGAATAGTAAAACGAGGCTTCCTAGTAGTGCAATTAAAAGTTTCGTATTCATGTATTACCTCCAAACTGCACTATAAGTGGCTGAGGTGAGCGTTAAATTTGAATTGGACTACAGTTTGTAAAAGGTTTGAGCTAAGTGACGGGCACATTTACCTTACATTTGGTGAAAATTTTTCCTCAGCTTTGCGTTGAACTGTTGTTAGAAATATAAAAGCGTGCATTTCCTGGGTTTAACAAGGCATCTGTGTGGTCAAAGTAGAGCGGTGTTTTAGAGCAAGCTAACGGCTAGATGGTGCGAGTGGCTGGGTAGTTCTTAGGGCTGTTACACTTAGGCTTCATGAAGACTTCTAGTGGACGCGCAGAACACCAGGCAGCAGGACCCTCGAGCGTAAAGGTCGCTTTGCTGACAATCAGTGATACCCGTACTCCAGACACGGATACGAGTGGGGATTACCTCGAGCACGCCCTTAACCAAGCGGGACATGAACTCATCGAGCGAACTATCGTCAAGGATGACAGGGCGACTATCAAGGCAACGCTTGAACATTTCTTAAACAGCGAAGCGCAAGTCGTTATTTCCTCGGGGGGTACAGGTATTGCAGGCAGAGATTTTACCGTGCCTGTCGTCGAATCGCTTATTCAAAAGCCAATGCCAGGCTTCGGTGAACTCTTTCGTATGCTTTCTTATAGGGAGGTCGGAGCAGCGGCAATGCTCTCGAGGGCAACGGGAGGACTTGCCGAAGGCGGTCTACTATTTGCCCTGCCCGGTTCATCAAATGCGGTCAAAACAGCCTGGGAGGGGTTACTTAAAGACGAGTTAAGTCATCTCGTGTTTGAGTTCTCGAGACACAAGGCTTGAGCTTTCCTAGCAGGCATAGTTTTCGGGGATGGTTTATTAAGTTTGAAGGCAAGGGGGAAAAGGCGCAGAGGGGCAGGGGAGAAAGGTATTCAAGCTTAGGCTTTTTCTCCCCTGCTCCTTGTCTCCCCCTCTCCCTTGCTCAGCCTTCAAGCTTCGACAGGCTTACCTTCAAAAAAGAGGCAGGCAATTTCTTCTTCAGAACGGACACAAAGTAGGGTGCCGCCTGGAAACGCCTTAACCATGTAGTTGGCGAATGAACCCACCACCTGACCTGGCAACATGACCACCACGTTATCCTTTTTCTCGCTGCGACTGCTGTATTTACGTATCGTGACGGGCTGACCTGCAATCGACACGCTCAGCGGGTCGTCGCCTAAATAGTGAATGCTTTTTTGGGCACCGTCCGCCGACTCGAGCACCTGCCGTAAATCATCGGCGGAAACGCTCATAGCTGTCATGAAATGCTCCATAACCCCTGATAGGGTGCTCTCGAGTAGAGAAATATTCAGGCTTCTCGCAGCGCCTCTGATGAGGCCCGCCAAGGCTTGACGACGCTCAGGTGCGCGGCTGCTCATCTCTTTCAAGCGGTCCAGGGCTTGACCGACAAGCTCTTTGGGCTCGCTTACGGCGATGTTGGCCGCTGTTTTTAAGACCTTCAACAAATCGTCTTTTTCCTCGGAATTAAGTACGTAAAAAACAGCCAAGCCCTCTGCTAGAAGCGTTGCTAACGAGCGGCCTTCATCAACGATTTTCAGGTGCACATAATTGCCCTCTTGATTAGCGATGACAAAGTGATGACCTACATTGATTTTGAGCCGAGGTTGCAAACTGTGGCTTTGACCCCCAACATAAAGCGCGTGGGCGTTGCCTGCACTGGTTAGGGCAATTTCGATGCCGCCCAGCATAAAGCGGGTGGGACCTTTTAAACGCACGGTAATCGCGTTGGCGTCACGCGGAATCGCGCTAACACGTAGCGCCGGATTAATCGCAAATAAAACGCCGCCACTCAGTTGCGGTTCGCCTGCTTCGCCGCCGACCTTACCCGGTAGAAAATGCTCGAGGCGCTCAAAAAAAGCGTGCGCCGCCGCGGTGAACGCCTGTACATCTTGCTGGAACATGTCACGCTGCTGGCGTTCTTGGGCGGCTGTCACACGTAAGCGCTCCTCTAAAGCATGACGTTGCACCTGCATTTGACTGTCGGGTAAGGTCTCTTTGCCGAGTTCTTGAATCGCCATGCGTATTTGGTCGCTGGTCGGACCCTGCTGAATACTTGCGGTCAAGCGTCCTGCGTAAGGTTCTCTTGCGATAGCTAGCGCCATACGTTTGACGTAACCTAACGCCTGACCGCGCGGCATGTCGACGGTGGCATAGGGGCCTATGCCCTCCCCAAGTGAAACGATGACCTCAACCACATCGCGAATCAGACCCGAAATACTTTCTATGTCGTTCAGACTGATAAGTGGGTCAACGCGTTCAGGGACAGCCTCTAAAACCTGGTAGCGAGCCAGCCCAATATCTGTGACCTTTTTCTGCTGCTTGAAATGTTTTTCTAAATTGCGCCCTAAAGCGTAGATAAGCCGCGCCGTAACCCTATCTTTTTCAGCGCGACACTGCGCGGCAATTTCGTGAATGGTCGTGTCCATCTCGCTCCACCAGACACGCTTGGCAAGCCGCTGCAAAACGGCTTGTTCCTCTAAAACCTCGGGGTCCATATCGAGAATGGGCGGTGGTTCGTCAAAAACAGGTGCAACACTTTGCGGTTTGGGCGGGGTCATAGCAAAGTCTTCAATGATTAAAGACTCTAACGTTTCTAAAACGCCCTTAGCCTTTTTAGGTGTCTCGGTGAGCCGCCGTAAAGTACGACCTGATTCAACCACCTGACGTTGGTGGGCTTCGCTCAAAAGGGTGAGGTCTTTGTTTAAATAGTTATATAAATCCCAGATAGCAGATATACCGCCTGTAACCTGGCGTCCTGCTTGTAAATCTGCAAGCTTGTATTCAAGTAGCTCAAGAACGACCGTTTCAAGCTTTTGCATATAGCCTCAGTATAGGTCACCAAGATGAAAACTTTAGACAGACTTTTAACAATGCTACAGCTACTGTGTCCGCTTTCTCTTGACGTTACATGTAGTTTTCAATAAAAATGAGGTAGGACTTGAGCCTAAGTCCACTTTCGGAGGTAGTTTTGCCACACATTATCGTTGAACCTTGTATCGGCACCAAAGACTCGTCCTGTGTCGACGTGTGTCCGGTTGAATGTATTTACGAAGCCGACGACCAGTTTTATATTCACCCAGAAGAGTGCATCGACTGCGGCGCGTGTATTCCTGCGTGTCCTGTAAGTGCTATTTATACCGAGGAAGATGTTCCCGCCGAGTGGGAATCGTTCATCGGCAAGAATTACGAACTGTCGGGGTTGTAAGGACGACTAAAGATTAAGAATTGAAAATCTGTAGGGGTAGGTCTTGTGCCTACCCTTCATTTGCAATAAATTCCACAGCTTGTCGCCACATGCGCTTCGTAAATCCATCCGCCCCGCAGGGGCACCTTCCTTTATCGAGGAAGGAATGTCAAGAACCATTGAGATGGAAAACCATGTGGCGGGTCGGAGTTGTTAAGCGAAAGTCTATTGTTGAGCCCGATTTTTACTTCTCGACTTCTGTTCTAGCCAGTTGCTCAAACATAGTTGTTAAAATAGCAACTGCTCTCTCGTACTCTGCCAGGCACAAATGCTCATTGGGTGTGTGGTCAAGTCCAGAGTCCCCCGGACCATAAGCGAGCATCGGCACGTCCCAGTGGGGCGCAACGACATTCATATCGGAGGTGCCCGTTTTGACTTTGAAGCGGGGTTTGCCACCATGCTGGCGTATGGCAATGCGTAAGGCTCTAGTCAGTGGCGTATCTTTCTCGCTACGGTAAGCAATCTCAGCGCCTTTAAATGTTAGAGTCGCACTGCTTAATAACGCTTCAATTTCTCCCTTCAAAGCTTCAGGCGTCACCGCGGGTGGTAAACGGTAACCGAGTGTTGCCTCGGCGCGTTGATGCAGCCCGTCAGAGCTGCTCGAGACCCCCTGCAAGGAAAGCTGTAGCGCGACAAAAATCCCTTTGATGTCAGCGTTGTAAGTATCAGCGTGTGCTTTGGCCTTTAGCCATAAATCCACCAGGTCTTCCGCTGCTGTCGTGCCCTCACCGGCTGAGTGAAAGTTTTCCTTCTTAATGTTGACCTGAACGACCAGGCGACCTTTATACCCAAGCGTAAGCGCCTCCCAGCCGCTTGGTTCGCCAATAATACACAGGTCGGGTTTTGGATAAGTTTCCACAGCGTACCGTGCGCCTTTACTGGTCGGCGCTTCTTCTTCGGTTGCGCCGATAAGGGTTAGCGTGAGGACGTTTTTTAGGTCTGGCGATAAGTGGCTGAGCGCGGCAACCGCCGTGCAAAAAGAGCCTTTGGCATCGACTGAGCCGCGCCCGTAGAGTTTGCCGTCCTCTATCGTTACAGGAATATGCCCAGGCACTGTATCGATGTGGCCCAAAAAGTAGACCTTTAAAGCGCCATGCCCCCAAGTGCAAACCGCGCTGCCACTCGCATCGACAAACGATTTATCACAGAAGGTCTCGAGCTGGCTTACAAAATACTGTGCGACTTCGGCTTCTTCGCCGGACACGCTGGGAATAGAAATGGCTGTTTTAAGTAGGTCTAAAGCGTTTAGCACGCTCTACTGTACCTAAATTGAAGAAACACTTGAAGAACCTATTGAACGTAGTTTAAGGAAAAGAATCTAAATAGACAGACCTTATTTGAGTAGCTAACTCATCTAACTCTTGCCTCGAGACGCTGGCAGGTCGTTCTTCGGTATAAGGCTGATGCTTTACGCGAGGTAAAACGTGAAGATGCAAGTGATGGGGTTCCAAAAGATGAGTATCTTTTATAACATCGTCGTGCATCATAAGTTGAACCCATTCACACGAAACTACTTTGGCAACACATTGTGCTAAACGCTGCGCCTGCGTGAACATTTCTTTTCCTACGTTTTCCTCGAGTTCGCTCAGAGAGGAAAAGTGACGCTTTGGCAGTACAAAGCAGTGTCCTCTAGAAAAAGCGAACAGTGACATAAGCGCCAGCACCTCATCCGTTTCAAAAATAATACTTGCAGGCTCACTCTTTTGGGCGAGCCTGCAAAATATGCACTCTGTCATGAACTTGTAGAGTAAATTAGACTATCAATAGGCAAATGAAGCTTCAACCGCGTAGTCTTGCAGTGTTGTCAAGTTGAAGCTGTAACGCCCGCGTGTACCCTGAAGCAGGTCACCGTCGCGCATTTCACTAAGCACAGCCGTGGTGGTCTCTCTTGCGGAACCCACCATAGCGGCTAAGTTATCATGCGTTAAGGGCAGCGTCAGGTGGACATTTCTATCGTCTGAAACGTTACCGAAGCGTTCGCCTAGACGAACGAACGTTCTAGCCAAACGCGCTGGCACCGGAAGTTCGCTGTCTTCTAAGGTATCGCGCATACGAGAAAGCTGTACACCCGCTGCGGCGTAGACCTCTTGCTTAACGCTTTCAGACTGCTCATCGGCAGGAATGACCTGCACGACGATATGCGGGCTAAGCACCTCAGCCGTTTCTTGCTGGAAGATGTGGGAGGGCGTAATGGCCCCGATAAAATCGCCTGGACCGACGACGCTCACAATGCGTTCTTTACCAGTAACTAAGTCGATGCTTAATTTGAGTAATCCTTCTTCAATGCGAAAAACAGTGTCGGCATGGTCGCCTTCGCGGTATAAACTTTCCCCTTTTTTCAGTTCACGACGTGGATAATCGTGGTCATTGCCCAACAGCGGCAAGACGTTTGGCTGAGGGCTTTGGGTTAGAGGGTAGGAATTCATCATGAGTCTAGTATACTCAAGTCTTTTGATACCATATGTTGCATTTACTACCCTCTTTCATGAGCTACGGCGTCTAAGTTGATTTAATTAAGCTTAGGTTAATGTGTGGCAGAGCTTCCATAAAATTCACCCCAATTGAGATGAATCGAAAATCCAAGATCGAAGATTTAGAGGCGATTAAAGACTGAAGATGGAAGAAGAAAGACTAAAAGCCTCTGACCTTTTCTTTCTTCTTCAGTTTTTCTTCTTTTATCTGTTTTTAAACAGGCTCGAGAACCCCTTCTCGCTCAAAGACTTTTTTACCTGCGACAAAGGTCATTATCGGCCAGCCTTTCAAGCTTTGACCGTCCCAGGGGCTGAATTTGGCTTTGCTTTTGAAGATTTTTGCATCGACTTTCTGTGCTGTTTTGAGTTCAAGTAAGGTGAGGTCGGCGGGTTTACCAGGCTCGAGGGTCGGGGCGTCCCAATTCATGACATTCGCGGGCCCGGTCTGTAAGAGTTTTAGGAGTAGGGATAGCTCGAGCTTGCCCGTTTCCACTAACTCGGTATAAAGCAGCGGAAAAGATACCTCAATATTGCCAATGCCAAAAGGCGCTTGCAGCATATCGAGGTCTTTTTCGGCTCGAGTATGGGGCGCGTGGTCGGTGCCAATACTGTCGACTACGCCGCGATTTACAGCGTCTAATAAATAGTCGACATCCTCTTGTGTTCTTAGGGGCGGCGCAACTTTATAGATAGGGTCGAATTCCTCAAAAACGCTGTCATTCAGGGTCAGGTGGTGCGGTGTAACCTCCGCCGTCACAGGTGCGCCTTGCTCTTTGAACCATTCGACAACTTGCATACCGCGCTTGGAAGAAACGTGAGCAATGTGGACTCTTGCCCCGGTCATAGCGGCAATCTCGCAGTCGCGGAAAATCATGATGGCTTCGGCGCTGGCGGGGTTGCCGGGTAGCCCGAGCCGCTGACTCACGACGCCTTCATTCATCACCCCGTCTTGCCGCAAGCTGGGGTCTTCAGAATGGGTTTGAATAACGAGACCCAGTTCCCTCGCATACTCACAAGCGCGGCGCATCAAATGGCTATCTTCAACGGGAATGCCGTCGTCGGTAATCATCACCGCGCCTGCCGCTTTGAGCGCCGCAAAGTCAGTTAAGGTTTTACCACTTAGCCCGTGACTCAGCGCCGCTGATGGACGAAGTCGCGCCTGGTCAATGGCCTCCGCCTTAGCGACCAGTTCGCTGACGATGCCCGCCTCATCCACTGTCGGCTTTGTGTTTGCCATGCTGATAACCGTGCCGAACCCCCCGGCAGCAGCCGCCGCAAGACCACTTTTCAAGTCCTCTTTGACCTCGCCCCCAGGCTCGCGCAAGTGTGTGTGCAAGTCGATAAAAGCAGGCGTGAGGACGTTACCGCCAGCATCTAAAGTTTCGTCAACGTCTCCCCCTAAGTCGGTGCCTTCAATATTCCCATCTTTTAGATAGAGGTCGGCGTTGCCGTAGTCTTTGGTCGCGTCGATTAGGTGTGCATTTTTAATAATTGTTCGCATGGGTCTCCTTTGGAGGGTTCTTAGTTCTTAGTTTTTAGTTCAAAAGCCTTTACTAACAACCAAGAACTAATCACTAACAACTTCCTTACTTTTTCCCAACCAGCAGCGTGTACAAAACCGCCATCCGCACAGGCACGCCGTTGGCGACTTGTTTTTCTATGACACTACGCCCTGAGTCGGCAACGGTGCCAGAGAGTTCCACGTCGCGGTTCATAGGGCCAGGGTGCATGATGAGGGCATTATCGTGAGCGTACGCCATAACCTCTTCGGTGACTTGGTAACGGGCCTGATACTCCGCGATAGAGGGGAGTAACCCCGCACCCATACGTTCGTTTTGCAGGCGCAGCGCCATGACCGTATGTGCGCCCTCAGCCGCTTCATAAACACTGTTCGTCAACGTGACGTTCTGGAACTGCTCGAGTTCCCTCGGCAACAAGGTACTCGGGCCGCATAGTGTCACCTCTGCGCCTAATTTAGTCCAGAGTTCAATGTTCGAGCGGGCGACTCTCGAGTGCATCACATCACCTACAATGGCAAGCTTTTTGCCTTCAAAACTGTCAAAGTCGGCAAAGTTTTTGCTAAAGGTATATGCGTCTAAGAGTGCCTGCGTCGGGTGGGCGCGGCGTCCGTCGCCTGCGTTGACAATGGCTGCGTCGGTCCAGCGGGTGAGTTGATAGGGGACGCCCGCAACCGCGTGGCGCACCACATAAAGGTCAGACTGCATGGCGTCGATGGTGCGTAGCGTATCCTTTAACGATTCCCCTTTGGCGAGGCTACTCGCACCAGCGGCAAAGCTCATCACATCGGCACTTTGGGCCCGTGCTGCCCGCTCGAAGCTCAGTTTGGTACGCGTCGAGTTTTCGAAAAAAAGAGTGCCGACGGTAAAACCTTGTAGGGCAGGTACTTTTTTGATGGTTCGCTCCATCACCTGCGCCATCACATCGGCGGTATTAAAAAGTGCCTCGACCTCTTCTTTGGTCCAGTCGGCTAGGTCCAGCAGATGCTTACGTTTGCGCTGGGTTTCATCTTTAGCTTTCTCTGCGGCGGGGTCTGCCAGGGTTACAGGCGTGCTGCCCTTAATCATCGTGCTACCTCCATCAGTTCAACGCCTTCCTCTCCGTCTATACTTTCTAGCTGCACCTTGATAACCTCGTGCTTACTCGTCGGCATATTCTTACCTACATAGTCGGCCCGAATCGGCAGTTCGCGGTGACCTCTATCAACTAAAACGGCGTACTGAATAACTGCAGGTCGCCCCATATCAATAAGAGCGTCTAACGCCGCTCTGGCAGTTCGCCCTGTGTAGAGCACATCGTCTATCAGAACGATACGCATGCCTTCTACATCAAAAGGGACTTCAGTTTTTTTGACCACGGGTTGCAGGGCAATTTCGGTCAGGTCATCGCGGTAGAGGGTGATATCGAGCTTGCCGACTTGCGGCGTGACGCCTTCAAATGTCTCGATAAGATTTGCCAGATGTTCAGCAATCGGCACGCCCCGCGTATGAATACCAACGAGTGCTAAGTTTTCTGCACCCTTGTTTTGTTCGATAATCTCATGAGCGATGCGCGTTAGGGCGCGGCCCATTTCTACCGAGTCCATCAGCGTAGCCTTATGTTTCAGATTCACAAATTCTCCTCACTGTTTCCCAAATAAAAAAGACGAGCCACGTGGCTCGTCTAAAAAAGAAAACGCCGTTATGACGGCGTGAAACGGTAAATTGGTTCGGCGGTTGGTCATTTTACTTCCTTTCCGGTCTCACAGGACCGAGTTAAAGGTGCTGAGAAGAGTGTATCGGTTCTTATAAGGTTGGGTCAAGAGGAATAGATGAACAGTTAGCCATCCCGACTGGTGACAAATACACTTTAGAGGTTTTGAGTGGCTATTCTGAAAAGTCGAGGTCGAAGGGGTCTTCATTCTGTTCATTTTTTAGCGGCGGTAGCGCCTCCTTTTCAGCGGGTGACTTCGCAAAAAATGCCTCTTTTTCTAAGTCCGTAAGGAGCGCGCCTGCTTGGTGTTGATTCAGTCCTGTTAGTTCCATAACGTCATCCAGGGTAGGCGTCTTTGACTGTTTGGTGAACTCGAGTACAAGCGCGTAATCTCGCTCGGTATAGGTGCTTGTGTACGATGGCGCGTAGCTCGGTGGTTTACCAGGCATCATTTCCGAACTGGTTACAAGCCGTTTGCGGTTGACTTTGAAAAGCCAGTACAAAGGGCTTCCTGTTAGCAACATGCCAAGGCTTATCAGGGTGTAGCGTCCTGCGGGAACGCCGCCGCTCAGCAGCTTGAGCGTGTACAGAACGAAAAAATTCGCAAAACATATGAAAAGCGCTAGTAGCAGCCCGCCTAGCAGTGCGATAAGTGTTACGCGGCGCTCGTCGGCCTGCATCTATAATCGCCTAATCATGCCAGCGCTGCACGGTTTCAACACAATCAAACTTGCCTTTCTTGGACTTTTAGCCGTGTTCTTTGCACGTTATTTTCTTAATACGGATCTCATTATAAATTCGTTATTGCACAGTTTTGTGCTTGTCATCCATGAGGCGGGTCACATCTTTATGACGCCGTTTGGACGCTTTTTCATGTTTTTAGGTGGCTCGCTCTGGCAGCTTGTCGTACCCCTTCTCATATGTCTTTATTTTGCCCTGTCGAAGCAACTTTATTCGGCGGCAGTGACCTTGTTTCTACTCGGGTTTTCTTTTTTAGATGTTGCCGTTTACGCCCAAGACGCGCGGGCACGCGCCTTGCCGCTCATTACCTTTGATAGCAACACACATGATTGGTGGAACTTACTGGGCATGTTGGATTTGCTCGAGTATGACCAAATCTTAGGCCGCTTGTTTTATCTCGAGGGTTTAGCTTGCTACATCGCAGCGGTACTGCTGGGTCTGCGTTTTTCGCGGCAAGAGGATGTTGCTGCCCCTTAGAGAAACGCTTATTGATATTAAGTGGCAAGTAACCGCTAAACGCTCAAAAAGTGTTGATACATTTTTTGCAAACGCTTAAGTCTTTCATCCAAAACCTAATCCTCAACTTGTAAGCGCGGCAAAGGTGTGAGCCTAGCAAAGCTTGCTAGGCTCAAGAGTGAACCTTCGAGGGTTGAATCTCCGCACCCCGCTGCCCCCCCGGCGGAGATCCTCTCGAGGTTCTTTATATTAGGTTCTGTTGAGGCCTCAGCTCACCCACACGAGAGTAGTCAGTAGCCAGGATTCAGCATTCAGTAGAAAACCTTAAAAGCTTTTGATCTAATTACTTCCATTCCTAGCCATACTTTGCAAAAGTAAATGTCACTGCAACCTAAATTGCCAACCTTCTTGCTATGCTTACAAGCGATGAAGTTTGAAGTTACTATAACTAGGGATACCTCGTGCTAGGTGCGCCCCCCGAGGGTACGCGTTTTGGACTACCGGACGAGGCGGCGGCTCGAGTCCGCATCGTCACCACGTTGCAAACCTTATTCGACAGTTGGGGTTACGCGCTTGTCGACACGCCCGTTTTAGAACACTACGACCCCGCTCACCCTCGCGCTGCGCAGTCGTTTAAACTCTCTGACCGTGACAGCGGTGTGCTAGCGCTGCGCTCAGACTTTACGCCTGCGATTGCGCATTTGGTACGCTCTCATTTTGATGAAAACGCGCCGCAGCGCTTTCAGTATTGTGGTAAAGCCTGGCAGGCGATTAACCCTGATTTTGCAAGGACGCGAGAGTTTACACAGGTTGGGCTCGAGCTTACAGGTATATCCAACCCCAGGGCCGACGCCGAGCTGATTCACCTGGCACGCGAAGCGGTGCGCGAAGTGGGTCTCGTCCCCCGGGTGGAATTGGGCAACCCTGGCTTCGTCCGCGCCCTTTTCGATTTGGCCGAGGTTCCCGAGGATTCCCAGGAGACCCTGGCAAATACCATTGACCGTAAAGATGTTGCAGGCTTAGAAGAGATGTTAGATAGCTATAAACTCAGCCCTGACCTGAAAGCTGCCCTACTCGGCGTAGCTGACCTTTACGGTGATGTGACTATTTTGAATGAAGCACGGCAACTTGCGCCCTGGCCTGAAACGCTGCGTGCCCTGGATGATTTAGAGGCCATTCTGGCAGAGTTTGAGGACTTGGACGAACTGCTTTTAGACTTCGGACGCGCCCGCCGCCTCAGCTACTACACGGGTGTGACTTTTCAAGCTTATACCTTCGACTTTGGGCAACCGCTGTTAGGGGGAGGCCGCTACGACGGGGCGCTATTGCCTTATGCGGCCGGCTTTACGATTGGCCTCGAGCGCCTCCTCTTAGCCTTGCCACCGCACGGTGACTACACGCCACCGCTCATTTTAAGTTTGGATGACGCTGGCGCACGGCGCTTACGCGCGGCGGGCTACCGCGTCGAGCGTGGGCTATTTGCAAATGTGGACGAGGCAAGAGCGTACACGCTAGCACGGGGCATCCCCTATTTGCTGAGTGATGCGGGGCTCGAGGCCCTGACTAAAAACAAACCTGAGTACGATGACCTCTTGAACCTTTTGGAAGCAAACTATGTCTGACCCTGACAAGTTCACCCTCGCCCTACCCAAAGGTCGCGTAATGGAGGAGAGCTTAGAGATTTTGCAACGGGCAGGTTTGACGCTAACGCTTAACGGTAAGGGCCGCGCCCTCCGTTTTGATGCGGGCGACGCCATTATCATCGAAATGCGTAACAGCGATGTACCGACCTATGTTGACTTAGGTGTCGCCGACGCGGGTATTGTCGGCAAAGATGTACTCGTCGAGTCAGGGCGCAATGTCTACGAACCCGTCGATTTGGGTTTCCAGGCGTGCCGTTTATCTTTTATTCGCCCCAAGGGTGCGAGCGGTCCGGTGCGCCGCGTTGCCAGCAAATATCCCCATATTGCGCTGACCTACTTGCGCGGTCTGGGCAACAGCGCTGAAGTGATTAAGCTCTCGGGTAGCGTCGAACTTGCTTGTTTGACGGGTCTCGCTGACGGAGTGGTCGATATTGTGCAAACGGGCGGTACGCTCCGGGCAAATGGCTTAGAAGAGGTCGATGTGATTATGCAATCCTCAGCACGCTTAGTGGTCAACCGTGCCGCCCTCAAACTTAAAGCCCAGACGCTTAGACCGCTGATTACCCGCCTGCGCGAGCTGGCAGGCTCGAGCCAGAAAACGCCCATTTGAACCGCGTCGCCATCATCTCCGACATTCACGGAAACCTGCCTGCCCTGCAAACGGTTTTAGAAGATATCCGTGCGCGTTCGGTTGACGCACTCTATTGCCTCGGTGATTTAGTCGGTAAAGGCCCGCAAGGTGACGCTGTCATCGACCTCTGCCGTGAAACCTGTGACGGCGTTGTCAAAGGTAATTGGGATGAGGTTATCGCGCACCCCTCAGACTTTTTAGATGCCCAATGGCACCAGGGGCAACTCGGTGAGGAGCGTTTGAATTACTTACGTGATTTGCCCCATACGATCAATTTGACTATGAGCGGCAAACGTACTCGCCTGTACCACGCGTCGGAGAAAAGCGTATTTACTCGAGTCCTGATAGATGTTCCTAATGAGCGGCGCTTGGCAATGTTCAGCAACACCGAGTTTACGGGGTTTGACATGTCTGAGCCTGATGTGGTCGGCTACGGTGACATTCACGCGGCCTATGTATTGCCCCTGTCCGGCAAAACGCTTTTTAATGTCGGTAGTGTCGGCAACCCGCTAGATGAACCGCTAGCAAGTTACGCGCTTTTAGAGGGCGAGCTAGATAGTAATAAACCTAGCGATAAACCTGCCCCCTTCTCTATTCAGATTGTCCGGATTCCTTATGATATTGAGGCGGCGATAGCGGTTGCTAAGCAGATGGATACGCCAGAACTCGAGCCCTATGCTAAAGAGTTGCGGACAGCGGTTTATAGAGGGCGGCAGAGCTGAATCCAAAGTAATAAACCGCTCGCCTATTTCTAAGTCCTAAGGACGCTTACTTTTTGCCACTGAGCTGAATCCCAGGTTTTCTATCCCACTGTTTGTCTTTCACCGCGTCTACCAGAAACGTTGCCACGTCAGCCCTGGGAATAGGCCGAGCGAAGGTGCCGTCGGTTTCACTGATTTTGTATTTGCCTGTACCGGGCTTATCGGTAAGTGCGGCTGGGCGCACAAGCACATAAGGGACAGTCGGCTCGTTACGAACGCGGCTGTCTGCCCTGTCGTAGTCTTGAAAGCCTGCCCTGCCACCAATTAACATAAGCATTTGTTTTACAACCCATGACGAACCACCACAACCGGTGCTGGTGATAAACAGACACCTTGGTATTTTCTCTTGCTCGGCGGCAGCCTTGAGGATGTTGTCAAAAGCTGGGGTCATAATGTGTATTTTCCCCACATTACCGAGGCAACTGACTACGACATCAACGTCCGTTACCAACTTCATAACGTCCTCGAGTTTGGTCGCGTCACCAACTACTGCTTCAATTTGGGGGTGTTCGCTTGGCTCGAGTTTCGCTGCATTCCTAACCAGAGCGCGTAGGGTATAACCTGCTTCCAAAGCTTGACGCACAAAGTGTTTACCTACTTTGCCTGTTGCACCTAAAACAGCTACTTTATAGGTGGCTGTCTCAACGCCTACTTTTTCTGTCATGACTTGTTTGAAAGGGCTTTTTCTAAGATTTTCAGCGTTTTCTTGTTGCCATTGGCTTGAGCATAGTCAAGAGCCGTTTTGCCACTATTATCGGTAACTGAGGTATCAACCCCAAACTTTTCTCCGATGAGTAAACCTACGGTTTCAAAACAGGCATTTTCGCAAGAATACATAAGTGCAGTCTTGCCGTTATTGTCTTTCGTATTGATATTTTCAGGATACTTACCTAAGAGAAGACCAGCGACACGGTATCTGTTATGTTCTGCTGCGTGCATAAGGGGTGTTTTACCTTCACTATCGGTGACACTTAAATCTGCGCCATTACCGACCAACGTACCCATTTCTATAAGACGCCCCAGTTTTGCTGCTTCAAATAATTTCTCGCTATTCATCTCAAGCTCCTTTCGCTGCCTGTTGCCACCAGACATAAAAAAAGCATAAAGTATATAAAAAGTAGCGATATACTAAAGTATAGTTGAAATGATGCATGATACTGACCTGGAGGCTCGCCGTGGGGCATGAAGTATTGGAAACTTACGAAGAGGAAATCCTCGCGCTGCACGCTACCTTAGGAATTTTATCAGGCAAATGGAAAATGCAAATCATTGCCTTACTGTGTCACGGTGAATTTCGCTATTCGGAACTCAAGGCAGCTATGCCGAAAATTACGCCTAGAATGTTATCAAAAGAGCTAAAAGATTTAGAGCAGCACAGGCTCATAACGCGAACGGTTTATGACACGACACCTGTGCAAGTTACCTATCAATTGGCAGAGTACGGGGAAAGCTTAGTCCCTATTATTATTGAGATGACCAAATGGGGCCTAGCGCATCAGAAAAGGATGCTCGAATGTGCTCGAGGTACATAACGAAATGAGTTCCGCGGTTCGGAATCCTTAAAGGTGTAGTTCGAAACCCTCTAACTCGTTGAATGATATGACCGCAGCCACGGGTTCAAGCTACGAAGGTTATTCCGTGTCCACAAGGCTACCCGAGTTGGGATCATTAGCCTGACCGACAACAATGTCGCGTTGACCAATCAGTACCCATTCCTCATCAAAAAGCTGTTCTTTGTATACGCCGGTAGGACACTCAGTTACCACAGGTTTCGTATCGGCTGGTGTTTTATAAACTTTACAAATGGGCCTGTCAATCGCGTGGCCTTCAGAGTTCATCTTCTTCAACTCCATATGAACCGCGGGTGAAGCACCTGTGTGCGAACTCGTCGCCGCAACAGATACTGCCGCCGCCTTTACTTTAATAGCAGGGTTGGCTGAGGGCAAGCTTAATGGAAAATGCAAGTGAACGCCGCCCAGAAGGACAAGTCCCAAAATAGCTAGAGCGCCAGCGCTGGCAGCGAACCACCACATACCTCGCCGCTCTGGAGCACGTTGTCCCGTGCGCTGGGTCACAAGCTCCCAAACTTCATCGATATCGTGCTCCGGCTCATGGGCTGAAAGAAGTACCAGGGCCTTAGAGGGGCTTACGCTTTCCTCGGAATCGGACGCTGTAGCCTCTCCTTCATCGCTGATTAGGTCACTCAAACGTATGGGTTGCCCGGTAAGCGAACGCACTGCCCTCAAGATAAGCTCGAGCTTATTCAAGGTCAGATTCTGACCGCCCCGCCCAAAGCGGTAAACCGTACTTTCGGAGATACCTTCTAAATCTATAATGGCGTCGCTCAAGTCGTAGAGCGTATAACCGTACTGATTAAGGACCTCTTTGAGGTGCACTCTAAGCATAGGACGATATTCCTCCAATCAGAGCTGTCATCGGTGACAGTAACGTCCAGTATACCCTCACGCCCAGTGCTGTCACCGGTGGCAGTGACAAGCTCTGGGGGACGCTGTTAGGGTCTAGCTCTAACGCAACGGTATTAGGTCAGAGGTATCAGGGTCAAAGGTGTTGAGGTCAGAGAGGATCTCGCAGGGCACATAGCAAATCCCGCTACTTGTACTGAAACTCACCGGGCGTTAGTAACGGAGTTCTGATCAGAACCAACCATTTGTGAAAGGGGGAACGCATGAAAGCTCTGAGAAAGCCACCGAGAAAGCCACCGAGAAAGCCACCGAGAAAGCCACCGAGAAAGCCACCGAGAAAGCCCAAGGCTCTTTGTAGAAAACAGGCTACTCAGTTGTAAACGGCAAAGGAGAGAATGAAACGCTCATGAAACGCCTCCCTTGATACGTTCCAACTTAGAGAGGAAGTGATAGGGCATGCTTGTATTTAGTTAGCACGTACCAGTCACCATCGTGAACATTTTATTTCCAACACTTGATTCAAGTCAGAGAGGAATTTAAGTGAAACAAATCCAGACCTATTCATTCATCTTGTTAAGCAGTGTAATGCTGTTACTACTTAGCGCTTGTGGTGGAGACGAAGCAGAATCGACAACGCTATCTCCCGCGGCGGTCAGTTCGTATACCGGTTCTGCGGCTGCGGTCCACATGGAACTGAAAAGGATAGACTCCAGGGGCAATCCCGTTGGTAGGCCCGTCTGCAAAGTCCACGGCACAGACGCCGGCGCTAAACCCGTAATAGAAAGCTGCCCCAACGGTGAGTATATAGAGCAGCTTTTCAGCGCGAGCTGGGGACGAATCGGAACGAACAAGCGCGTCACCGTTGGCCCGAGAAATCCAGGTATAGGAGAGGCTCCGCTTCGGAACCCGAATAGGGCTTTCTATCAGTATGAGAACGGCAGGTCCTTCGAGAACATTTCGTCCAACAGATTGAACTTTAGCCAACTAACGTCCGACGACCCCGACTATGATGAAATCGACTACGAAAGCAATAGCACTCGGGAGCCGCGTTTCGGCGCTGGTAATTTCCGAGTTACATGCCAGTATTCGCACTTCTCTTACGATGACCCAATTCTGAAGCCTGGGGAGATTGACGGCGCTCACCTCCACATGTTCTTCGGCAAGACGAACGCTGACTACAACACCGACGAAAACAACATAGCCGACTCGGGCGGCGGTACCTGCAACGGTTTCGCGCTCAACAGGTCGGCCTATTGGGTGCCAGCGCTGCTGGATGACAGGGGAAAAGCTGTCATCCCGAAAACGATTCTCGTATATTATAAGTCGTCACGTGTCCATAAACGCGAAGGCGTTGCCCGGATGCCCCACGGCTTGCAGCTACTCGGCGGCAACATCAAGGACTCCGCTAAGGCGCGCGTGCCCAGTAGTGAATCGTTTGATGTGTTCTGGTCATGTGGTGCAAATGGAGTTAAAGACGAAGGTGCAACAAAACTTAGGAAAGACCTCACGAAATCGGGCACACTCGCGGAGTTAGACGGAAAGTGTAGAGACAATGAACCTATCAATGCCACAATCTACTTCCCGCAGTGTGTGGCTCGAGACGATTCGGGTGCAATCAAGCTTAAATCCGACGACGATGAACCTCTCTCACACACGTACCGCTTGAGGGGCGTGAACGACAAGTGTCCAGGCACCCATCCGGTACGCATCCCGGAGCTGGCGATCCTGCTGTACTACCAGCCGCAGCCATCTCTCGAGGGCTGGCGACTCTCGTCAGATATGAATGGCGCAGCCCCAGGTAGCACCCTGCACGCTGACTGGATGGGTGGCTGGCAAGATAGGACGATGGACCTGTGGGTGGAGAATTGCAACCGCGCCAGGCTCAACTGCACACTAGGGCAGACTGGCACCCCAGATGAGCTTAAGCGAGCCTATAACGATGAGAGTAGCGTCGCCCGCCATAGGGAAATCTGTGCCGACACCAGAGATTGCAGGAGTGATAACTGGCTCGGTCCGTATTTCGTGACCCCGCCTGCAAGACGCCGCTAAGTACGTTGAATATAGGGCACTAGGTTTTGTGTTGACGAAACCTAGTGCCCAACACAAAGACTTCGTATGTCTTCGGAATTCGCCTGCTAGCCATGTCGACACGCCACACAGTACGCTAGCGTTATCTAAAGTTCTTTTTGATACATGTGGCCATCACCTCGCAAGGCATCGACCAAACTCAGTCTTTTTGCGTAATAAATGCCGCGGGTGATTTTGAGGTGGTTACAACTGTAAATTAAGCGGTTATGCATTGATATTTATAGGAGCAGAGGTACTCTGCTAGCCCCTAGCTACAGAGATCTAGCGTGCTGCCGTCTCCTATAGTGAGAATGTCTTTTATGCCGTTCATAACTCACAGTTTGCAGGTTCTTATGGCACCGTTATTTGAGTAAAAGGAGTAGTAGATGCTAAAGGAAAGAGGAAAACGATGAAGAAAATAATCGAACTTATGAGCTTGGTAGGTTTCTTGCTGGTTATTGTTAGCTGTGAAAGCGCGCTTGCTCCAGAGGCCGGTAATGAAACCCTCGAGCCCACAGCGTACGCTGTTTACCGTCACGCAGGTGTAAGACGCTTCAACGGGGTCAACGACTATATTAAAATAATGGACGAGTCTGATTTAGACCTGACGACCAACTTTACCTTAGCAGCGTGGGTAAAAAAGAACGATACCGGACGTGGCTACATTTTCTCTAAAGATGGCTTGGGCACAGACACCGAGGGCGCTTATAACCTGGATGTCACCACCAAAGTGGGCTATGAAACCAATAATCTGGGTTCGCTCAGGTACGGCAGCCTTAGCAGAGGTATTTGGCAGCATGTAGCTGTAACCTTTAACGATAGCGCTGATCCTAATATGCGCCTTTATATCGACGGCGAGGAGGTTGAAACAGGCAATGTGCCAAGCCCCACACCTAATGAGCGCGACTTGCTTATCGGTCGTCGGGGGGCGGAGAGTTCACCCGACTCGCCCGATTCACCCTATTACTTTGATGGCGAAATGGCCGACATGCGTATCTACAGTGAGACCCTCTCAGAGCCTCGAGTAGAAGCGTTGGCAGCTAACGCCCCCGATGGCACCTATAACAGTTATTACGTTGCCAGCGACGGTTCGGATAGTAACAATGGCGCGAGCGCAAATAATCCCGTTAAAACAATTCAAAAGGCGGTAGATATGGCTCGGGCGGGGGATACTGTGTTTGTTCGCGGGGGAACCTATGTACAACAGGTGCATCTGAGACAGGACGGTAGGTCCGGCGCACCTATCACGCTTGCAGGCTATCCGGGTGAAACGGTGATTATCGACGGAAATGGTGATGCAGGCAATGACGAACGAGAGAATAACGAGAAAAATGTAGTTCGCATCACGGCGGATTGGATAGTGCTCGAGAACCTCACCTTGCAAAATGGGGGATGGAGGGGCGTCGCAGTCAGCGGTGCTCAGCACGTTGCACTAAGAGATATTATTGCCAGAGATAATGGGGAGTCCGGCGTTCATTTCTGGCTCAGCTCTGACTCTACCGCTAAGAACATAACGTCCTATAACAACTATGATGAACCAACCTTCGGGGAACATGCCGATGGGTTTGCAGCCCTACTGTCCGAGCGCATCACCCTTGACGGTTGCCGACTGTACAACAATTCTGATGATGGCTTTGACGCTTTTCACAGTATCGATATCACTGTTAGGAACTGCGCGGCCTATGAAAATGGTTATGGAAGGGATGGGAACGGAAACGGCTTCAAATTGAGTAATGTAATAGAAGGCATGACTATTGGGGCGGGATCGTCTCAAAGAACGGCTGGAGCTGATGGACGAACTACCGTTGTAAACACCCGGTCATGGGGGAATAGAACAACTGGCTACACTGGTAATGGTGGTGCGGGACACACGCTGACTAACATCCGTAGCTGTGGTAATCCCAGAACTTTGAGTTTCTGGGGTCCAGAATCGAGCGCGAGTATCGCCGGACTAAGGGCTTTTGAGGAAGCTAAAGGGCCGATAGTAAACGTATCTGTTACAGATGCACAGTTCGATATTCAGCGCCCAGAAAATCTATGCCCGAGCGATATGCGCTGACGTTCCACAGCTCCCTTTTTAAAGGGTAATTGTAAATCTATGGTGGATGGATTGAGTGTCATTTCCCAAATACATTTGGCAATTCATGCAAATCCACCAACACATCCCTCGGTTTACTCCCCGCATGGGGGCCGACCACGCCTAAAGCCTCGAGAGAATCCATCAGTTTGCCAGCCCGCGCGTGCCCTACTTGTAAACGTCGCTGAAGTCTCGAGACACTTGCTTGTCCCTCATTAACGATTAGTTCAGCTGCTTCGCGAAGTTTGTCATCGTTCCAGTCAATCAGGCCGCTAGCGTCTGATTCATGCAGGGAAGGCGGGTCGAAGTCAGTGCCGTAGGCTTCGACAAAGTCGTCATCGAAGTATTGACGACGTAAAAAGTTACTTAAGCTGCTGATTTCGCTTTCACTGATAAAGGGGCCTTGTAAACGCGCTGCCTTAACCATGCCGGGTTGGTAGTAAAGCATGTCACCCATACCGATAAGGCGCTCGGCTCCCATTGAATCGAGGATGGTGCGAGAGTCATGCCCTGACGACACCGCAAAAGCCATACGCGCTGGCACGTTGACTTTAATCAGCGAGGTCAAAATATCCACTGAGGGTCGCTGCGTCGCTAAAACGAGGTGCATCCCTGTGGCCCTCGCCATCTGCGCCAAACGCATAATGGCGCTCTCGACTTCTTTAGGGCTGGTAATCATCAGGTCGGCCAGCTCGTCAATAATAATCGTGATAAAGGGCATTTCGGGCATGTCTAAGTTGCGGGCTTTTTCGTTGTACTGGTCTAGGTTTTTCGCGCCAATTTTGCTCATCATTTTGTAGCGGCGCTCCATATGGGCGACTGCACCTAGCAGCACGCCAGCCGCGTCGTTGGGATTCGTCACGACGGGGCGGAGCAGGTGTGGGATGCCGTCAAATGGTGTGAGTTCGACCATTTTTGGGTCAATCATTAAAAAGCGCAGTTCAGTAGGTAGAAACTTGTACAAAAGGCTACCGACGAGCGTGTTGACCGCCACCGATTTACCCGAGCCTGTTGACCCTGCGATAAGCAGGTGGGGCATACGCGCTAAGTCAGCGACGACCATTTCACCGTCGATAGACTTACCCAAAATAAGAGGTAAGCGCGACTTGCTGCGTTTGTAGCTGCCTGCCTCCGCCGCTTCACGAAAACGGATAAGGTCGCGGTTGGCGTTGGGAACTTCTAAACCAATCACGCTTTTACCTGGAATGGGCGCTTCGATACGCACGCTGCCCACCGCCATCGCCAGCGCTAAATCATCAGAGAGGTTCGCAAAGCGGCTGATTTTTTCACCAGGGGCAGGTTCGACTTCAAAGCGGGTGACGGTGGGGCCGCGTACCGAGGCGACGACGCGTCCTGCCAGGCCGAAGTTAGCTAAAGTCTCATCAATTTTGCGCACCCTGGCCTGCACCTCTTGCGCGAGTGCCGCGGGGTCATCGAAGCCGCGCTCGACTGGGTCGAGTAAGTCGTAAGCAGGGACTTGAATGGGAATGCCGCCAATCGCAGGCGTATCGCCGCCATCAATCGGACCGTATTCATCCTCAGGTAAAACAGATGAAGTCACGTCGGCGTCATCTTGCGAAGCGTCGAAGGTGTTCACAAAGTCATCTTCAACGGGCGCGGGTGGTTCTGCCAGGGGTTCTGAAGGCGTAAAAGCAAAGTCGTCTTCAGTACTTTCGGCCTCATCAAACCAGTCTTCTGTCAGGTCAACCTCGGCAGGCACACGGCCTTCGCGGGCGCGCAATTCGACGCCGTCCAGGGCGTGTTGCCAGCCCTCGAGTTCCCCCAATACAAGCCGCCCCTTCGTTTTCATGTCTTTAGCGAGGGTATCGCCAAATTCTTTCAATTCTTCAAAACCTGGAAACTCGGTGCTCAAACGGCTGTATTTACCTGTAAACTCGCGCCAGGGCTCGAGCCTGTCAGCGTCGGCTTCTATCGCTAAGGTGTCGTTGACAATCGTCTGGTACTGCGTTTGACGTTTTTCATGTGCCTCAGCAAGGCCCAACAGGTCGCGCGGTTTGATACTTCTGAGTGAGGCTTGCGCTAAATCGCGTTCGCGTATCAGGCGGCGGTGACGCTCGGCGACGCCTGTTAGGTCGAGGGCCAGGGCTTTACGTAAGCGCTCGAGCGCCTGGGTTACCTGACCCGTTCCTGCCGCTGGGTCATTGATTTGTGCTTTGAGACTTTTAACCCAGTGCTCAAATTCGTTGATACCTTCTGTACCGAGTTTGGTGGAAAAATCCTTAGCGCGGTCTTTAGCAAAATCTTTGGTGGCCTTTTTCCAGGCTTTGCAGTCGCGCTGAATATTCGTGAGGTTTTGCTTGGTGGGGTCTTGCAGCGTTCTGAGCGAGCTTCTAACCGAGTCGCTCCAGTTGCTCACCTCTGCGCTGCCGGGGCAATGAAGGGTGAAGGCTTGCAAGTCTTTATCCAGTTCATTCAGGTCGCGCTTAGCCAGGAAGATGTCAGCCCTGAAGCCTGCCGCCTCTTTCCAGCTTGCCCTGGCTGCCATAAAACTTTTAAAGGCGTGCCGAACGCCGTTGACCGAGGAGCGCAGCACACCCCGAGAGATGCGTGTGGGGCGCCAGCCGAGCATAAGTTCAGCGCCCAAACTCACCAAAAAGAGGGCAGGTAAATAGGCGAGTAGGCCCGCTGCGCCTGTGAGCAAGCGCCGTAAAGATACACCCCAATAGCCACTCGAGCTAGGCTCTGCTAACACGACCAGGCACCAAACCCCTGCCGCTGCGATGAAATAACCAGCTAAAACTCTAGGCCAGTGTTTTGGGTTGCGGCGCAGCATAAACAAGCCACCCAGACCGAGCAGGGGCCAGGGCAGCAGGTAAGCGCCTAAACCAAGTCTCGAGGTAAATACGCTCCGCGCACGCTCGCCCAAATCGCCTGTCGGCATTTGCGGCAGCAAAAGCCCTAGCAAAAAGATGCCCGAGGCTAACACCACAAAGCCAACGGCTTCAATATCGAAGTCGCTGTTTTTCGCTTTCTTCCTTGTGCGTCGACTTGCCACGTGACCCAGTGTATCTTGTCACGCCTAGGCGTAGGGGCAAAAGAGAAACATTCAAAGGCGATGAAAGATAAAAGAAGAAAGATTGAAGATTAAGAGCAGCGCCCTTAGGGTTTCAAAGGAGATTGAGCTAAGAGCCAAAAACTAAGACCTGAAAACTAAGATCTTCTTTTATCTTTCTTGACCCTCTGCTACCGTTACGCTGCTCGTTTCTACTACCACCTCATCGCTAGGCGGCGTCTCGAGGATGACACCTTCAGGAATTTCCTGATAGGCGGGGCGGGTGTAGAGATACTCTTCTAAAATGACCTTGCCGAGTGCGACCACAGGAACGGCGAGTAGCGCGCCAAGTAAACCGAATAAACCCGCGCCTGCCAGAATCGCTAAGAGTACAGTGACGGGGTGCAAGTTGGTGCTCTTTGAAAGGATGAAGGGCGCTAAAACGTTACCCTCGAGCTGATTAGCCACCACAAAGATAATAACGGCTAAAAGTGCCGTAAGCGGACTGACCGTAAAGCCGAGCAACACCGCTGGAATAACGCCAATGATAGGACCCAGATAAGGCACCAGGTTGAAAAGCGCCGCCAAAAAGCTAATCGCCAAAGCGAGGGGTACGTCGATAAGACTCAGCCCGATGTAAATAAAAATACCGAGAATAAGTGTGATGAGGAGTTGACCACGCAGGTAGCCGCCGATGGCCTTATCAGCTTTACTCGAGAGGTCGTCATAGAGAACGCGCCAGCGTACCGGAACAATCCGGCGGAACGCTTCGGTAAACTTGGAAAAGTCGTACAAAAAGTAGGCGCTCGCCAGCAAAATTAAAAAGACTTGCAGGGTCGCTGAGATAATCGTTGTGGCGCCTGAAAGTAAAAAGGCTGGACCGTCGCGCACCAAGTTTTCAAGAACGTTTGTCACATTTTCGGTTGCGTTGGCAATGATGGTTGCAAACTGGTCCTGAATTTGCAGGGTAATATCTTCGTTACTGTTGATGCCAAAGCGGTC
>ENA-ORXM01001239-ORXM01001239.1-marine-metagenome-genome-assembly--contig:-NODE-1239-length-36921-cov-4.411139_pt1 | contig 36921 bp, 29 predicted proteins | sample MGYA00237867_ERZ511480 | MGnify/ENA primary metagenome ERZ511480 (study PRJEB26309, sample SAMN06266103) | marine metagenome | isolation source: Algal blade | place: United Kingdom:Sidmouth, United... | reverse complement strand
CAGTTGAAAAAACAACATCTTATTGGCTAATTACACTTGCTGGAATAGTCATATTTAGCTTTGTTTTTTTACTCTATCAAAGAAAGAAGAAAACCCTAAACCCTCCTTCGCATTAACCCTTCTCCAAAATCATGTAGAATTTCTTTTTTATTATCAGAGATATCAAGTGTATTTAAAAGTTTAAAAGCACGTTGCGTGTAATCTTCAATTGCTTTTTGGGTGTACTCCGCAGAACCGGTTTGATTGAAAATCTCTTTAATAGTTTCAATTTTAGCGGAAGGATCTTTCGGCTGAATAGAATACATATCCAACAATTCTTTCTGCTGCACTTCCGAACCTAATTCTAGAGCATTTAAATACAAATACGTTTTTTTATTTTCAATAATGTCACCTCCTACTTGCTTACCAAAAGTTTTTGGATCCCCAAAGGCATCTAAATAGTCATCTTGTAATTGGAACGCCAGACCTAGATTCAATCCAAAATTATAGATTTCACTCTGCTCCTTTTCCGATGCCTTAGCAATAATCGCACCCATTTGTAGAGCCGCAGCTACCAATACAGCAGTTTTATATTCTATCATTTTAAGGTACTCCGGTAAAGTTACATCATCTCTTTCCTCAAAATCTATATCATATTGCTGACCCTCACAGACCTCTAATGCGGTCTTACTAAAAAGTTTAGCCAAGTTCTTGAAAGTGTCTCCATCATAATTTTCAAATAGCTGATATGCAGTAATAAGCATTGCGTCACCAGAAAGAATGCCTGTATTAATATCCCATTTTTCATGCACAGTGGATTTTCCCCTCCTTAAAGGCGCATCATCCATTATATCATCATGAACCAAAGAGAAATTATGAAACGTCTCTACAGCTAAAGCAGCATCTAACGCAATCTTATAATCAGCTTCAAATATTTCAGCGGATAATAATGTCAGTACGGGTCGTAAGCGTTTACCTCCTAATCCTAAAATATAGGAAATAGGACTATATAGGTTCTTTGGCTCTTTTTTAATTGCCTTTTGCTCTAAAAACGATATAAACTCTGATCGGTAAAATTCTATGGAATGCATTCAAGGAAATTTTTCCAAAAATAAGACCATTTAAATAAAGAATATGCTTTTAGAGGATTTTGTAAAAAATAACCAATAAAAAATACATCGCATTCACATCAATTAGCGGAATGGACAAACAAGAACAGTAAAATATAACTCACCAAAAAAAGAAAAGCTAAACTATAATAACGGTATGTTAAAAAATTGTAAAACTTTGGAAACTTTTAATGTTTTTAAAGTTTCCAACTTATCTTTGACGCTTCTATGAAAGAAAAAATTTTAGACAAAGCCACAAACATGTTCTTGACTTTAGGGTTCAAGAGTGTTACTATGGACGATCTTGCCCATGAAATGGGAATATCTAAAAAAACCATTTACACCCATTATGCAAATAAAACTGCATTAGTTCAAGAATGTACCGGCAATCTTTTTTGTGAAATATCCGAAGGTATAAATCAAATTTGCTCGCTGCACAAAGATCCTATCGAAGAGCTTTACGACATTAAAAAGTTTGTAATGATTCATCTAAAGGGAGAAAAGTCTTCCCCGCAATATCAGCTCCAAAAGTATTATCCAAAAATTCATAATACACTAAAAGCTAAACAGTTTGGAGTAATGCAAGCGTGTGTGGTAAATAATATAAAGAGGGGTATCGATTACGGGATATACAGAGAAAATTTAAATATTGAATTTATCTCCCGGATATATTTTTCTGGTATAACCAGTATTAAGGACTATCAATTATTTCCAGAAGAACAGTTTCCATCCCACGCCTTAATGGACTATTATCTAGAATACCATTTAAGAGGAATTGTTACGCCTAAAGGAAGAAAAGTTTTAAATGAAATTATAAATTCAAATCATGAATAAATGAAAAACCTATTTATAACAACCATGGCTTTGCTTACAACTGTACTTACAGTTGCCCAAGACCCTCCTGAAAAAACGTACAGTTTTACTTTGGAAGAAGCTATTGCATTTGCTTTAGAAAACAATTACAGTGCAATTAATGCAGATAGAGACCTTACGGATGCTCGAAAACAAAAATGGGAAACTATTGCAGACGGACTTCCGCAAATTAACGGATCGGTAAGCTATCAAAATCAATTAAAGCAACCTGTAACCGTAATTCCCGCAGAATTTTTTGGCGGCGAACCCGGAACATATACAGATGTAATCTTTAGTCAAGCTCAGTCTGCTACGGCAACTGCCACTTTAACCCAAAAGATTTTTGATGGCTCGTATATAGTTGGTGTACAGGCAACAAAGGCATTTTTGAGTTATAGTGTCAATAATGAAGAGAAAACGGACCAGGAGGTTAGAAAATCTGTGGTTGAAGCATATGGTAATGTGCTGCTAGCTCAAGAAAGTGTGGCCATTCTAGAAAAGAATAAGGCCGTATTGGATAAAAATCTTTTTGAGACCAGTAAACTATATGAAAACGGACTTGGTGACGAAGAAAGTGTTGAGCAGTTACAAATTACGCTATCATCTGTAGAAAGCCAATTGAAGAATACCATTAGACTTGAAAATATAACTCGCCAAATGCTAAACCTTGTAATGGGTATTGCTATTGATGCTCCTACTAAATTGGAAGAGAATCTAGATAATCTTACCACAACTCAAATTGACTTTGGCCTAATGGAAGTAGATTTTGATATGGCTAACAATGTAGATTATAAATTGGCCATGAATCTTACTGAACAAAGGTATTATGAATGGAAGCTGGCAAGAAGTAGAGCCCTACCAACCTTAAATACCTTTCTTAATTATGGTACTGCTGCTTACTCAAATGATTTTAGTTTTTTTAAAGGTGAGCAAGACTGGTTTGACTCTTCAATATTAGGCGTTGACCTTACTATTCCTTTGTTTAGTTCCGGTAAACGTTCTGCAAGTACTGCAAGAGCCAAAATTGCCATGGAAAAAGCCAAAACCCAACTTTCCGAAGCGGAAGAATCTATAAGGCTTCAACTAGAATCTGCTAAAAGCGATTATATCCTTGCCATAGAGGAATATGAAACAGCAAAGCAAAATTTAGATTTAGCGGAACGTATCGAAAACAAAAACCAAATTAAATATTCTGAAGGTATTGCCAGCAGCTTTGAGCTTCGCCAGGCACAAACCCAGCTCTATGATGCACAACAAGGCTACCTGCAATCTATGGTAGAAGTCATCAACAAAAAAACCGATTTAGAGGTCATTATAAACGAACCCAATTCTAATCTTAAGTAATTAAGATAAATAACATAACAAACTTATTACGATGAAAAAAATACTATTCTTAGCAACTACCGCCCTACTTTTTTCCGCTTGTGGTGGGAAGGACGCATCTGTTAATGACGTCATTGCGCAGGGAGATTTAGAGAGTATCCGAGCTAAAAAAAGTGAACTTTCCGAACAACAGAAATCTATTGAAGACGAACTTCAAAAACTTGATTCTGTAATTAGCACCATGAGTCGCGATGAAAAGTTGCCTCTAGTAACTACCGTAACTGCTAAAGCGGCAAAATTCGATCATTTCTTAGAGCTTCAAGGAAATGTCAAAACTAAACAAAACGTTCTTGTATATCCTGAAATGTCCGGTACTTTACAACGTGTTTATGTTAAAGACGGACAAAGAGTAAGTGCAGGTCAACTATTGGCAACAATAGATGATGGCGGTATGAGCAGTCAATTATCTCAACTAAAAACTCAGGCCGAGCTTAGCAAAACTACTTTTGAGCGTAGAAAACGTTTGTGGGAACAAAAAATAGGTTCTGAGATAGAGTATTTGTCAGCGAAAACCAATTACGAAGCTGCCGAAGATGCCATCAAACAAGCACAGAGTCAATTAGGAAAATCCACTATTAGAGCACCCTTTTCAGGAATTATAGATGATGTTATCAAGGATCAAGGCACAGTAGTTTCTCCAGGTCCAGGCTCTGAGGTTTTTCGTATTGTAAACCTTTCTGATATGTATATTGAGGTAGATGTTCCGGAAACCTATTTAGATGGTATTAAAGTTGGAAAAGAAGCCAAAGTATACTTTCCTGTTTTAGGCGATACAATAGCTACAAAAGTTAGACAGACCGGTAATTTCATCAATCCTAGCAATAGAGCCTTTACCATTGAAATTCCCGTTCCAAACAAAAAAGGAAATATAAAACCCAACCTTACGGCAAAGGTGAATATAAACGATTATACAAGTGAGAATGCCATTGTTATTCCACAAAGTATCATATCGGAAAATGCTGAAGGAGACCAATACGTTTTTATTGCCGAATTAGATGGTAGTGAGAATGAAGCGATTTTGAAAAAGAGCATTATTCAGACCGGTAAAACACAAGGAAGTCAAATTGAAGTTTTATCAGGGATAAGTGATGGAGACTATATTATTGAAGAAGGTGCCAGAAGTGTAAAGAATGGCCAGAAGGTTCAAATTCTAAATGACGAGACCGATGAGCAGTAAACAGCAAAAAAATGCTAGCAAAGAGTTTAGCCTTTCATCTTGGGCTATAGACAACCCTTCCGTCATTTACGTTATGATTGCCATATTCTTATGGCTAGGGCTAAAATCATATTTTGCGATGCCTCGCGAGGATTTTCCGGAAATTGTAGAGACCAAAATCTACATCAGTACCATTTACCCAGGTAACACGGCAGAAGATGTAGAAAGATTACTTACAGACCCACTTGAAGACCGTTTAAAGAACGTAAGTAACGTGGTAGAAGTAACCTCAACTTCACAGGAAGATTATTCTATCATCACGGTTGAGTTTGATGAGGAGTTATCCGTTGAACAAGCAAAACAGAAAATAAAAGACGAAGTTGATAGCGAAAAGGCCAGTGAAGATTGGCCCACTTTTAATAACGCCAAAGTTGAACCCGATGTTTTTGACTTGAACCTTTCGGAGTCGTTCCCTATTATGAACGTGAATTTTACAGGAGATTATCCTGTAGAAAAATTAAAGGAATTTGCGGAGTATTTACAAGATGAGATTGAGGACCTTCCGGAGATCAAGGAGGTAAGCATTCGTGGTGCACAAGAAAAAGAGGTAGAGATTGCAGTAGATGTCTATAAGATGATGGCTTCTAAAGTTAGCTTTCAGGACATAATTAACGCGGTAAGCAATGGTAATTCCACTATGTCTGCGGGTAACATTCTCTCCGGAGGTCAGCGGCGCACCATTCGTATTTTGGGCGAAGTGAAAGATCCAAAGGAACTGAACGATTTTGTCGTAAAGTCAGAAAATGGGGCAATCTATTTAAAAGACATTGCCCAGGTAACTTTCTCCGAAGAAGAAAAAACCACTTTTGCACGTGAATTCGGTACAAGTGTGGTTATGTTGGACATTAAAAAGCGTTCTGGGAAAAACATGATCGAAGCTACCACCAAAGTAAGGGAAATCGTTAAAAAGGAACAGGAAGCTTATTTTCCTGCTGATCTGAACATCACCATTGCCAATGATTCTTCGGGAAGAACTTTGAATCAGGTAGATGACCTTGTGAATAATATCATTTTTGGTATTATCCTAGTGGTAACGGTACTGATGTTCTTTTTAGGATTTAGAAATGCTCTTTTCGTGGGCTTTGCCATTCCTATGTCCATGTTTATGTCGTTCATGATATTGAACAACCTTGGCTATACCCTGAACACGATGATTCTTTTTGGGATGATCATGGGTCTGGGTATGATGGTAGATAACGGTATTGTTGTAGTCGAAAATGTATACCGCTTAATGAGCGAAGGTATGTCCCGTACCGAAGCTGCTAAAAAAGGTATTGGTGAAATTGCATTTCCTATCATCATCTCAACATTAACTACAGTAGCGGCATTCGTGCCTTTGGGTTTATGGCCTGGTATTTTTGGGCAGTTTATGATTTACTTCCCCATTACCTTATCTGTAGTTCTTGGTTCTTCACTTTTTGTTGCAATTTTCATGAACTCTATGTTAGTTTCCCAGTTTATGGAAATTGGCGAAAAAGAACTTACAGTAAAGCAGTTAATTAGAATCAGTACCATATTAGGTGGTTTTGGTCTATTTATCTTAATTTTTGGAGGGGCAATGAGTGGTTTAGGGTCAGTAATGATTTTAACGGCCATCATGTTCTGGGTATATAAATATGCTTTGAAAAAATGGGCTATTAGCTTCCAAAATGGTGCTATGGTACGTTTTGAGAATTGGTACGAAAGACGAATTGCGCATTCACTTAGAGGTAAGAACGTGTATTGGTATTTTGGAATCACCTTCCTTTTATTAATTGGTGTTTTTATGGCTTTTGGAGCATCTTTGGGTAGTGGCCGTACTAAAGTTGAGTTTTTCCCGGATAACAAACCAAACGAGATTTATGCCTATATCGAATATCCTCAAGGAACAGCAATAGATAAGACCAACAAACTTACCAAAGAGATTGAAGCTAGGGTTTTTGCTGTTGCCAATCAAGATAAATATACAAATGGTGATTATAACTATTTGGTAGAATCCGCAGTCTCGCAGGTGGGAGAAGGTGCAGGGAACCCACAAACGGATGGTGGTTCTTCGGCAGAAATGCCGCACCGTGGAAAGGTAACGGTATCTATGCGAGAGTATAAATACAGGGATGGCCGCGACACTGAAGTGCTTCGTGGAGAGATACAAGAGGCACTTACCGGAATATACCCTGGTGTTGCAATCTCAGTTGAAAAAGAGGCCAACGGTCCACCGGCAGGTTACCCGATAAATATAGAACTGGAAGGTAAGGATTATACGGAGTTGATCAATACCGCTGAAGATGTTAGAAACTTTATCAACACAAAAAATGTTGCCGGTATTGAAGAATTAAAAATCGATGTAAACAAGAGCAAGCCTTCTATGCAGGTGGTTGTTGACAGAGAGAAAGCTGGTGAACTTGGTGTTTCCGTAGGTCAGGTGGGACTTCAATTAAGACGTTCTCTGTTTGGTGAAAAAGCAGGTGTATACAAGCTTGATGGTGATGATTACGACATAAATGTTCGTTTCAATGAGGATATTAGATATAACAAAAATGCCTTATTCAATCAGAACATCATTTTTAGAGATCCTTCAAATGGTCAGATAAAGGAGATTCCCGTTTCGGCAGTAGCCAAACAACGAAATTCATCTGGATTTAGCGCCATCAAACATAAGGATAAGAAAAGAGTTGTAACCATATATTCTCAGCTAAAACCTGGTTTTAGTGATGCAGGTGCCATTGTAGCGGAAATCCAAAAGGAGATGGATAATTTTAAGGGGCTTCCTGAAGATGTACAGATTGACTTTACCGGTCAGATTGAAGAACAAAATAAACAAATGCAGTTCTTGGTAGGTGCATTCTTCTCTGGATTGGGATTGATTATGTTGATTCTAATTTTCCAATTTGGAGGTATCTCCAAACCACTTATTATTATGATTGCTATCTTTTTGAGCTTCATTGGTGTGTTTGGCGGATTGATTGCTACTGGATGGTCTTTTGTTATTATGATGACCATGATGGGTATTATTTCGCTCGCAGGTATTGTTGTGAACAATGGGGTGGTCCTCCTAGATTATACCCAAATACTTATTGATCGAAAGAAAGTAGAATTGGGTCTTAACGATAAAGATTTAATTTCTTTAGAAGAGGTAACTGAAATCATTACAAAAGGTGGCAAGGCAAGATTACGTCCCGTAATTCTAACTGCTATTACCACCGTTTTAGGTTTAATTCCGTTAGCAATAGGTCTTAATATTGATTTCTTCTCATTGTTCTCTGAATTTGACCCAAAAATCTATATGGGCGGTGACAATGTTGTTTTCTGGGGGCCATTAGCATGGACGGTTATTTTTGGATTGATAGTAGCAACCTTCCTAACATTAATTATTGTACCGGTGTTGTTCAATATTACCTACAGAATAAAAATTGCAGTATGGGGAAGAAAAAAGGAACGACCAGGAACAATAGAAAAAAGCTTAGAACCTACTGTTTAAAATGTGGTTTTATTCCATGGAAAAACCCCGCCAATTGGCGGGGTTTTTGTTTTTCTATATATAGATCTTTAATTTATTGATTCTCATTAGCAGGCACAGGAATAGCAGCAGGAACATTGTCCGTGGCTCTATCATTAGGTAATTCGGTTAATCTACCAAATCTTCTCATATCAATCCATCTGTGACCTTCGGCAAACAATGAATATCTTCTATTATATAGCAATTCATCTTCTAATGCTGCGGCTGTTGTAGCCCCTGAATAAGCCGGTAACCCAGCAGCAACTCTTAGAATATCCAAGGCCGCAACCGCTTCCATAGGATTCGTAGCCATATTAGCTTCAGCATATAATAAAATAAGTTCCTCGTTTCTAATAATCGGTACATTATCCGTAAGGGTAGAATAAATAGCTACATCATGAGTTCCCACAAGTCCTGAAGCTTCACGGTTTTCAGCTCTCTCAATAGCCTTACTCAACCTAGCATCACCAGCTTCAGCATCGGTTAGGAAACTAGAATGTGCTACTCTAACATTTGCTTCTTGGTTCAAAGCTATAAAAAGGGGATTAGCAAGATCAGCACCACTTAAAGAAAAAGTATGAAATACTCCTTTTCTCAAATCTCCATTAAGTTCAAAAAAAGAATCTTCAAGGGCAGCTAAAACTGCAGAGTAATTACCTCTATAAGCCTCTACTCTAGCTAATAAAGCACGGTTGAATTCCAACATATCCGAAGGTGTCACTGCCAAGATATCTCCAGTTGAGGCATCGGTCTTTCTCAAATCATTGAATCCGGATGGAACTCCAAAAGGGAAAGCATCTCCTCCTGCACTCAAATCCGTTGCAGCCGAAGCGAGTAACTCAGAAACAGCAGCCAATGCCTCTGCTCTACCTACAAAATCTCCAAGACCTTCAGAATCGGTAACATCAACACGAATACCATTATCATGTTGGTTATTACTCAACATTAATAATTCATGAGCTTTAAGCGTATTAATGGCGCCTCTAGTTGCAGATATCTCGGCAGCGGAAAGATCAGATGTCGTATTATCCAAACCTTCCAAAACCAAATTGGCATTCTTTATGGTCGCGTATCTAGCGCCCCATGGTGTGGTAACGTAAAATGTATTGTTGTTCAAATTCCCAACCACAACATCTCCTTCATATCTAGGATCAGAGGAGGTGAAATAATAATACTCCCTACCTACGATACTGAGCACATCTGTATTTGTAGAAATACCAACACGCATATCAGAAAGTACTCCTGTAAGTGCTTGAGGCAACTCCCCTCTAGACAAATCATCCGATATAGATGATGTGCTTGCCCCATTTAAACTTTCACCACCATCTAGCTCACACGCTGTTACTAGAAAAATAGCCGCTATAATGGTTACTATTTTTAGTTGTTTTATAATTTTCATTTTGCTGATTTTTTTAAATTAAAACTGCACGGATATATGCATCATGTATCTTTTTGAAGAAGGAAACGGTGTTACCTCTACACCAGAAGAAAGACCAGTACCTCCAAAATTCGATACTTCGGGGTCATAACTATTGTAATCAAAAATATTGATAAGGTTGTTACCAGAAAGACCAACTTTAACACTAGACACAACACCCTTAAACCATTCTTGAATGTTCTTATCAGGAACAGTATAATAGAAACCTAACTCACGTAATCTAAGATAAGATGCATCCTCTACGAACGGAGTAGCATTACCAGCAAAAATACCATTGTTTACACGATAAACTCCATTTGGAATAACACCATCTGGGTCAATTGAAATTTCATCATAATCAGCACTAGTTCCCCCAAAATCTGATAGTAACTTAGAAAGGTTGATATTATCCCCACCTTTTTTCCAGTGCCATAAAAATGTTAGAGCAAAGTTTTTATACTTTAAACTATTAGTAAGAGATGTTTGAAAATCCGGTGCGGCATCTCCTAGTTGTACAACATCTCCATCCAAATTAGTCCCTACAATTTGAGTTACACTCTTGCCTTCTTCAATTCTAAAAGTACCTAATCCTGTTCCGAACCCACCTGTATCATAAGCAGGAACATCCATACGAACCATTTCAGATTCATTGGTCCACCAGTTTAAGGTTGCATCCCAAGAGAAATCCTCTTTATCAATAATTGCAGCATTTAAAGCAACTTCAAAACCATTGTTCTCCAACTCGCCTGCATTCTCCCATTTCGTAGAAAATCCAGAAGAAGGTTCTGTATTGGCCAACAGCAACAGATCATCAACATTCTTTTTGTAGTAGGTTAACTCTAATCCTAAACGGTCTTTGAACATTCCTAAATCAATACCTAGCTCCAATTCCTTCTGTCTTTCAGGTAAAATATCAGGATTACCCTGTGTAGGCGGTACAATGATACCAACATTACCATCTATTAAAGTACTCTCATAAACAGTGTAAAGCGAACCAAATCTAGCAAAAGTACCGGCCTCTCCATAGGCAGCTCTTAGCTTCAAACGATTTACCAAAGCGTCATCACTCCAAAAATCAAAACTATTTAAGTTAATAGCCAAAGACGCTTTTGGGTAGAAGAACAGTTCATTAATATCAGAATTGTTTGTTGATTTATCTCCACGTACACCAATGGCTCCAATAAGTTTATCTTGGTAATTAATAGTCTCTTGCACAAAAAAGCCAAAATCTTCTTGCTCTAATCGTGTATGATTTACCTTTTGGTTTGCACTTTGATCCAAGTTGGTCTCAGAAGCAATTAAATCCGTAGCTACGATACTAACCGTATTTCTTGAAAACTGCTCGTTAGTTACACCCGCTTGTGTATTGAATGATAAGCTGTTGTCCGTAAAATAGTTATGCACTAGAAATCCTGAGTAGTTCGCATTCTTATTGTTGGTATTCGTTATACCGGATACTCCGTTTACACCACCTTGGTCTGGACGTTGAAATTGGAGCTCTTTTGGAAAAATTACCTTAGCCTCCATATTATACGTATCAACACCTACACGCGCTATAAACTTCAAGTTTGAGTTATCCTTTCTATAAATATTTACATCTAGGTTTCCTCCTAAAATAAATCTATTTACGCGTTCATTATTAGTAAACAAATCTCTTGTCTGTAAAGGATTTGAAGAGTTGTTTGGGTGATCGGGATAATTCCCGTTTTCATCCAGCTCAAGAAAATCCCATGGCCGTGTATTCGTTAGTGCAACACCAATGGTAGTACCTGTGTTATCATTATTGAAAAAACCTCTATCCGCAGAAGAGCTTATGTAATTGGTGTTAAGCCCTAGTTTAATATTTTCATTAAACTTATGCTCCATGTTTAATCTGAATGAGCTCTTTTTATAGCCGGTGTTTTTAACGATACCATCCTCATCATTATTTGAAATACCCGCATAAAAGGTTGTTTTGTCTCCACCACCTGAGACGCTAACATTAGTATTAGAAATAAGACCTTCTTCGCCAAATATTTCTTTCTCATAATCTCTAAGCTTTCCGGCTGATTCAGCAGCTGCATATAGTGCACCTTCACCATATTGTTCTTCAGCTAAAGCTTCTGACCAATCTCTCTGGCCCTGTAGTCTAATAACTTTATTAAAACCGAACCCTTGTGACAAACTTACCTTTGTCTTTCCAGATTTACCTTTTTTAGTTGTAATTATCACAACCCCTGCAGCACCTCTAGAACCATAAATAGCTGCGGCAGAAGCACCTTTAAGTATTTCTATGTTAGCTATATCATCCGGGTTCAAATCCGCAATTCTGTTGGTAGCGTTATCTTGGCTGGAAGAACTACCTCCTGCCGCCGCACCAGAAACATCATTAAGACCGCCAGATGCAATACTACTGTTATCAACATACACCCCATCCACAATATAAAGTGGTTGAGAGTTACCGTTAATGGAAGTAATACCTCTAAACTTTATAGACATACCACCACCCGGAGCACCGGAGTTGGCGCTTACTACAGCACCCGTAAATTTTCCGGCTAAAGCACCATCCAATGTTTTTGGCGGTGTTACCCCTGCTAACTCTGCAGCTGAAACTGTGGCAACGGCATTTGCTAAGTTTTTTCTCTTAACTGTGGTGGCTAAACCAGAGACCACAACTTCCTCTAACCCCATTGCAGATTCTTCTAGAACCATATTTAATGGTGATGCACTCGTTACTTTGGCTTCTTTTGTGGCATAACCCAATGAAGAAAATACAAGTGTAACGGGAAACCCGTCTACAGAGATTTCATAATTACCGTCAAAATCAGACGTTGTTCCGTTTGTTGTTCCTTTCACTACAACGCTTGCCCCTGGAAGCGGCAAATCAGTAGGATCCGTTATATTTCCTGTAATTGTTCCTTGAGCAAAAACCGTGATTGGCAGTGTCAAAAACGCTAGGAAATAAAACTTTCTCAGTAAAGTTTGTTTCATTTTCAAAGTTTTGAATTATTGATTTTAGCAGCCAAGTTAATCAACAATTACATTAAATCTAAAATATCTGTTAAATTTTAGCATTTTAAACTTTGACTTCTTTCGAATGTATCAAGATTAATGATTGGCAGAATTTTTTAGACGATACCATCATAACTTCTTACATTTGCTCTTTAAACCTATCTAATAATGTACAGAAGCCATACTTGCGGAGAATTACGAGAATCGCATATTGAAACCAAAGTAACCCTATCCGGATGGGTACAAAAAACTCGTGATAAAGGTTTTGTGGTCTGGGTAGACCTTCGTGATCGTTATGGCATTACGCAGTTGGTTTTCGATGAAGATCGTACCTCTTCAAAATTATTGGAGCAAGCAAGGAATTTAGGTAGGGAATTCGTTGTTCAGGTAACCGGTGAGGTCATTGAAAGATCTTCGAAAAATCCAAATCTTGCTACTGGTAATATTGAAGTTTTGGTAGATGAGGTAGTTATTCTAAACGAATCTAAAACACCTCCCTTTACCATAGAAAATGAAACGGACGGCGGTGAAGACCTACGGATGAAATATCGCTATTTGGATATTCGCAGGAATCCTGTTAAAAACAATCTTGTTTTTAGAAGTAAGGTGGCTATGGAAGTACGAAAGTACCTTAGTGACCAGAGTTTTATTGAAGTTGAAACACCATATTTAATAAAATCCACGCCGGAAGGAGCTCGGGACTTTGTTGTTCCTAGTCGTATGAACGAAGGGCAGTTTTACGCCTTGCCTCAATCTCCTCAAACTTTTAAGCAATTACTTATGGTGGGAGGTATGGATAAATACTTTCAGATTGTAAAGTGTTTTCGTGATGAAGACCTCCGAGCCGATAGACAACCAGAATTCACGCAGATTGATTGCGAGATGGCATTTGTAGAACAAGAAGATATTCTTGATGAATTTGAAGGGCTTACCAAACATTTGCTGAAAGAAATTAAAGGATTTGAAATATCTGCCTTTCCAAGAATTACCTATGATGATGCTATGCGCATCTACGGTAATGATAAACCGGACATTCGTTTTGGGATGGAATTTGGCGAGCTAAACACCGTAGCACAACATAAAGAATTTGGGGTATTCAATTCCGCGGAATTGGTGGTTGGGATTGCGGTACCCGGTGCTGCAAATTATACGCGTAAAGAATTAGATGCCTTGGTAAATTGGGTGAAAAGACCACAAATTGGTGCCCAAGGAATGGTATATGCAAAGTATAATGAAGATGGAAGTTTCAAATCTACCGTAGATAAGTTTTACGATCAAGAAGATTTGTCCAAATGGGCTGAAACTACCGGAGCAAAACCTGGTGATCTTATCTGTGTTCTTTCTGGGGATGCCAACAAGACCAGAGCTCAATTGAGTGCTCTTAGAATGGAACTGGCTGAAAGATTAGGTTTAAGAAATCCTGAGGAGTTCGCACCGTTGTGGGTTATTGATTTTCCTCTATTGGAACTTGATGAAGAAACTGGTAATTACCACGCCATGCACCACCCATTTACTTCCCCAAAACCTGGACAGTTAGAATTGCTAGAAACCGACCCAAGTGCGGTACGTGCCAATGCCTATGATTTGGTACTGAACGGTAATGAAATAGGAGGCGGCTCTATTCGTATTCACGATAGAGACGTACAAAGCACAATGTTCAAACACCTAGGCTTTACGCCAGAAGAAGCACAGGCTCAATTCGGTTTTCTTATGGATGCCTTTCAATATGGAGCTCCGCCACATGGAGGTATTGCTTTCGGATTAGATCGATTGGTATCTATTCTTGGGGGTCAGGAAACGATTAGAGATTTTATCGCTTTTCCAAAAAACAACAGCGGACGTGATGTTATGATTGATGCTCCCGCAGCAATTGACCAAGAACAGCTTCGCGAACTAAATCTAAAGCTAGATATAAAAGGATAGCAAAGAAATCCCACCTTGGAGTGGGATTTTTTTATACTTTTAGATAGCAAATCTGTTGAATGCCAACCAAACTACAAAGACTATCTACCAAATTTTTAAAGTGGCGATATAAAAATATCTCCAATAAGACTTTTACGCAAATCATGAGCGTATTGGTAGGGCTTTTAGCAGGGCTGGCATCCGTTACACTAAAAAACATTGTTTACTTTATTGAGGTGTCTCTTGAAAAGGGGATTTTCATTTCAAACAACGGGCTCTATTTTATACTACCCATAATAGGCCTGACGCTTGTTTATCTTTACGTAAAATACATTCATAAAGAACCACTTCAACACGCGGTTTCTTCTATTCTTTTTTCACTTTCTAAAAAGAAAGGGGTAATTAAACCAAATCATATTTATACCCAATTGATCGCCGCTCCCTTAACTATCGGTTTTGGTGGATCTACGGGTCTCTTGGGCCCTGCAGTTGCTTCGGGAGCTGCCATAAGTTCAAATATTGGACGGTTTTTTCACATTAACGCAAAAACCCGATCATTATTGATTGCTTGTGCTTCGGCCGGTGCCATTGCCTCTATATTTCAATCACCCATTGCGGCTATCATTTTTGCAGTGGAAGTTTTTAGTTTGGATTTCACCATGCTCTCTATGCTTCCCCTATTATTGGCTTCTATCTCTGGGGTTTTGACCTCTTACTTCTTTTTAGGGAACGAGGTGCTTTTTAATTTTACCTTAACTCAGAACTTTGAAGTAAAGGACACTATATTCTATATCGTTTTAGGTGTAGGAACAGCTTTCGCTTCCATCTATTTTACACGAATGTACTTTCGCATTCAAAAGCTATTTGCCAGGTTAAAAACCCCAAAATACAAACTCCTAGTTGGCGGATTGGCCATAGGCATAATGTTATATTTCATTCCGCCGTTATACGGAGAGGGTTTTAGCTTTATTAACGACCTACTTCACGGTGACCATATTAAAGCTTTGGGCAAAACTCCTTTTGATGATTACACTCAAAATATCTGGGTTGTTATAGCTCTTTTGTTCGGAATAACCATTTTTAAAGCGGTAGCAATGACCACGACATTGGCAGCTGGTGGTGCTGGTGGAATATTTATCCCAACCATGGTAATGGGTAGTGCACTTGGCAATGTAATGGCAAAAATCGTGAACCACTCAGGCTTAGGTTTTGCCGTTTCCGAAAGTAATTTCACGTTAATTGGCATGGCAGGTCTCATTGCCGGTGTATTACACGCGCCTTTAACCGCAATATTTTTAATTGCTGAAATTACAGGTGGTTACGAGTTATTTGTTCCCTTAATGATTACCTCATCCATATCTTATCTTATAACCAAAAACGCAGTTGATTACACTATATACACAAGAGAGCTGGCCCAAAGCGGAGACCTACTGACCCACAATAAAGACCAATCGGTATTGACACTTATGGAACTGGACGATGTTATTGAAAAAGACTTTAAAACTGTAAATCCTGATATGACACTGGGAGACATGCTTCACAAGTCCGTTGCAAAATCAGCTAGAAATATTTTCCCTGTAGTTGATAAAAACCAATCTTTGGTAGGTATTGTTTTATTAGATGATATAAGAGAATTTATGTTTGACACCTCTCTCTATGAAACCACCAAAGTAGAGACCTTTATGCACAATGCTCCCGAACATATCTTTCATGGAAAAGATAGTATGCAAAAAGTAATGGAAAAGTTTCAGAACAGCGGGGCATGGAACCTACCGGTTATTAAAAATGGCAGATACATAGGCTTTGTATCAAAATCCAAACTCTTGACCGCCTATAGGCGAGAACTCATTAATTTTACAAGATAAGGTCTTAAAAGGTTTTGTAATTTTACCGCTACTATGAAATACCTTGTTTCTTTAATCACTTTGGGTTGTTTTGCTGCTATCATCTATGGCTTCAGTATTCAAGAAGAAAATCTGCCTTTGAGCCATAAATTTATTGGTTCTGGTACCCTTGGACTTTTCCTTGTAGCCATGCCTTTATTTCTCTTCACATATAGTAAAGGAAAGAAAATGAAAGACTATATGCTTACTGAGGAGAACATAAAAAAAATGAGAGGTAATGAAACCGAAAAGACTGATAATCAACAATCTTAATCATAAAAATTACTTCATTTTAACTTTGCCTAATCAAAAAATTTATAATTTAGTTGTAAACTATTATCAACTAATTTCAATTAATCATGACTGGCACAGTAAAATTTTTCAATGAATCCAAAGGATATGGATTCATAACTAACGATGAAACCGGAAAAGACATTTTTGTACACGCTACTGCATTAAACGGTACGGCTCTAAATGAGGGTGAGAAAGTAGAATATGAGGAAGAGGAAGGCCGGAAAGGCATTGTAGCCGCGCAAGTTCTAGTTGTAGGCTAGTATAAAAGCTATCAACAACGCTAACCCTAGCTTCGGTTGGGGTTTTTTATGCTCCAAAAGCAGATGTTATTTGTTTTTCCTTCTTTCGTTAAAAAAACGTTTCAACAAATCACTGGCTTCATTTTCCATTAGTCCACCTACCATTTCCGTCTTTGGATGCAATTTTGTTCCCATAACGCCACAACCCCTTTGAGGATCCTTGGCTGCATAAACTATTTTTGAAATTTGACTCCAATAAAGTGCTCCAGCACACATTTGACAGGGCTCTAGAGTAACATAGAGTGTACAGTTCTGTAGATATTTACCTCCCAGAAAATTTGCAGCAGCGGTTATAGCCTGCATTTCCGCATGAGCGGTAACATCATTTAATTGCTCCGTAAGATTATGGGCACGTGCTATAACCCGATCCTGTATAACAATAACCGCTCCTATAGGTACCTCACCCTTTTCATAAGCGGCTTCAGCTTCCTGAAGTGCTTTCTTCATATAATACGCATCATCAAAAGGCTCTATCATAACCAGGGTTTAACACAAATTTATGCCATACTTTTCGAAAGATCCGCATAACTTGCCCATATTAAAATTTTCCACCAACCAAAAGCTGTCCTAATTGACTTCGCAAATATTCAACACTGAATTAAAAAGAATTGTCTCTACACAGCTAAACGCTTATTTTTACATTTTACATCTTTAATTTGAAATCAGTTCTAAAGCATATTACCTATCCTGAGGATTTACGCAAATTGGCAAAAGAGGAACTTTTTCAACTTGCTCAAGAATTAAGGGATTTTATTATTGATATTGTTGCAACCAAAGAAGGCCACTTAGGAGCTAGCCTTGGCGTTGTAGAACTGACTATTGCCCTGCATTATGTTTTTAACACGCCTACGGACAAACTTATTTGGGATGTGGGCCATCAAGCCTACGGACATAAAATATTAACGGGAAGAAAAGAGATTTTTGATACCAACCGGCAATTAGGTGGCATAAGCGGATTTCCAAAACGAAGCGAAAGTATATATGATTCCTTTGGCACAGGACATAGCTCTACTTCCATTTCTGCTATTTTGGGTATGGCTATGGCCGCTCAGTTGAACAATGAGAACGATAGACAGCATATTGCGGTAATTGGTGATGCCTCCATTGCCAGTGGCATGGCTTTTGAGGCCTTAAATCATCTTGGCTCTACCAATTCCAATGTATTGATTATACTTAATGACAACGCTATTGGTATTGACCCAAGTGTTGGAGCTTTAAAAAAATACTTGACCAATGTAAAAAAAGGAACGGCAAAAGATGAGAATATATTTGAGTGTCTCAACTTACACTATACAGGCCCAATAGATGGCCATGACCTTGATACATTGATCAGCGAACTAAATCATTTAAAATTGGTAGCCGGACCAAAATTGTTGCATGTTATAACCACTAAGGGAAAAGGGTTAAAGAAAGCCGAAGAAAACCAAGTTACCTATCACGCCCCTGGTAAATTTGACAAACGCACCGGTGAGCTTCAAAAAAAACCAGCAGTAGCCAACCAACCTGCAAAATACCAAGATGTTTTTGGACATACACTAGTAGAATTAGCCCGCAAAAACAAAAATATTGTTGGTATAACTCCCGCAATGCCCACGGGCAGTTCGCTAAAATATATGATGGAGGAAATACCGGACAGAGCCTTTGATGTTGGCATTGCAGAACAGCACGCCGTAACCTTGGCCGCTGGTATGGCTACGGAAGGCTTAGTTCCTTATTGCACAATTTACTCCACTTTTCTTCAACGCGCATATGACCAAGTCATACATGACGTAGCTATTCAGAATTTGCCTGTTGTTTTTTGTTTAGATCGGGCCGGTCTTGTTGGTCAAGATGGTGCCACTCATCATGGGATATATGATATTGCTTATTTAAGATGCATTCCTAACTTGACTATTTTTGCACCAATGAGCGAAACGGAACTTAGGAATATGATGTACACGGCCCAATTGGCCTTAAACCATCCCATCGCTATTCGATATCCCAGGGGGCGAGGAGTTCAAAAAACATGGAAAAATTCCTTTGAAAAAATTGAAATAGGTAAAGCAAGAACTTTAAGAACAGGTTCTGAACTTGCTTTATTAACTATAGGTCATATCGGAAATATAGTTGCGGATATTATACTTGAAATTGACAAAAAAAACAAAATAGGTCATTATGATATGCGCTTTGTAAAACCCTTGGACAAAAATCTTCTTTGCACTATTTTAAAACGGTACAAGCACATAATTACTATTGAAGATGGAAGTAAAATGGGCGGCTTTGGGTCTGCAATCCTAGAACTAGCCAATGAACTAGGCTATTCTAAAAAAATACATATTTTAGGAGTTGACGATGTTTTTATCGAACATGGCACCGTTGAACAGTTACATGTCCAAGCTAAAATTGACCCAATGAGAATAAAAGAACAAATTAAAACGCTACTTAATGAATAACTACCCAAACCAAACATGCTTATTTATTCTTTTTTTTAGCATCTGCCTTTCTTCTTTTGGGCAAAATCAAGATTCATTGCCACCGGGGAGGGAAATGGAAATTGATACTATGGTAATAGATACTACTGTTGTAGATACCGTAGTCATTAGGAAAACTCAAGAAAAGATAAAATTTGTACCACGTAGTGTAGATTTAATGAACCCCGTCATTTCTTTTAACCGGACCAATGCCCTAGATGAAAAACCTAACAGATTTAGAGTACCTTCCTTTTGGACTAACGTTAATAAACTAGGAGCTAATTTTAGTGAAGTAGCTTTTGTGAATTGGAATGCGGGTGGTAATAACTCTATCTCAGCTCTAGGGAACGCTCGCTTTGAGAGAAATTATAAGTTTAGATATATCCAATGGGATAACTATATGGAGATGCGCTATGGACTTAATGTTCAAGATGAACAGAAATTGAGAAAAACCGATGATGCCATTCGGTTTAGTTCTACTTTTGGTTTACAAAGAGACACTATTAGCAACTGGTATTATTCGGCGAAAGCCAACTTCAACACCCAATTTTCCAACGGTTATAAATATCCGGATAGGTCATCACCTATTTCAAGATTTATGGCTCCTGGATATTCATTTTTAGGTGCCGGTACATCTTACATTACCAAAGATCAAAAATTTAACCTCTATATTTCTCCAATAACGCAAAAGGCAACTTTTGTTTTAGACGAGGAGTTAGCCAATAAAGGGGCTTTTGGTGTAAAAAAAGCCGTGTTGGATGCCGATGGAAATATACTTGAAAAAGGAGAACAAATATTTCTTGAATTTGGTTTTCTGGTCACTAATCAGTACCAAAAAGAGATTTACAAGAATATGATTTTAAAGCATCGGTTAAGCCTATATACGGATTACCTCCAGAAGTTTGGAAATATAGATGTGGACTGGGAGCTTAATTTTGATTTAAAAGTAAACAAATACGTAATTACCACCATAGGAACACATATTATCTACGATGATGACATTCTTTTTGACGAACAAAAAGATGCCAATGGTATTGTTGTGGATGCGGGAAACCCACGCATTCAATTTAAACAATTATTGGGTGTTGGTGTCTCCTATGCCTTCTAAAGCTGTTTCCCCATTATTTTGTTATGAATGTGCACTGCCGCACTATCCGAAAGGCTAGCTACGTAACAACATGTATTTAAAAGAATGTGATACACAGAATCTTCTGTATTTCTATAAAATTCCGGTAGCGTCTTTAACATTAACGCATCGTAATTAGAGGCTTTGTTCTCTTTCTTACGAATTAGTGCATTGGTATATACCTCTAGTATATCTGAGATAATCTTATACCCAGCTATTTCTTTTTCGATTACTTCTTGAGACCTGTAAATTTTCTCAACACTAATAGAGATAATATCCTCAATTTGCGCCTTAAACACACTTTGATCCAATAAAGCAGTATTAAAAGTACCACTCAGTATTTTATCTTCATTCTCAATAAATACCTCAATTGCATCGCTTATCAAGGTGTTGATGGCAAGGGCGCGCAAATAACTCAACCTATCTTCCTTAAATTTCAGAGAATTATACTTTTTGGTATTTATGGTGTTTTTAACTAATTTTATTAAATACTCCAACGCATAGTCTTCTGAAATAAGACCAAGGTTAATACCATCTTCAAAATCAATTATAGTGTAACAGATATCATCTGCAGCTTCTACTAAAAAAGTTAAGGGGTGCCTAGCGAAAGAAATATCCTTTCCCTGCCTAGTTTGTAGAAGACCCAAATCTTTTGCCACTTCTTGGAAAGCTTCTTTTTCAGGCTGAAAAAAACCGAATTTCTTATCAGCTATATGTTTTGTAGCTTTTTTAGGCAGCGATTCTTTAGGGTATTTCATAAAAGCCCCAAGAGTTGCATAACTCAATCGCAAACCTCCAATAACACCCTCCCTAGATTGTGATAATAATCTAAAACCATTGGCATTTCCTTCAAAATCTATTATATCCTGATATTCCTTTTCAGTTAAAACCGATGCATATTTTCTTCCATTTCCCGTGATAAAATATTCACCTATGGCCTTTTCGCCGCTATGCCCAAAAGGAGGGTTACCAATATCATGGGCTAATGCCGCAGCAGCCACAATGGCTCCAAAATCATTAAATCTATAACCGTAAATCTCACTTAAAAAAGGATGTTTTTCAAGAATCTTTTTACCTGCAATACGCCCTAAACTCCTACCTACAACCGAAACTTCCAAACTATGTGTTAAACGAGTATGAACAAAATCTGTTTTTGATAAGGGAATAACCTGCGTTTTATCCTGTAAACTTCTGAATGCACTAGAGAATATGATTCGGTCATAATCTACTTCAAAACCCAACCTTGTCTCATCCTGTTCTTTACGTAATCTTTTATGCGTATCACCTTGACGCTTAAGAGACAATAAATTTTCCCAGTTCATAACAACTTTTTAAGTCACGCAAGTTACATTTTTTCAATTTCAATACCTTTTTGTATACAAAAGAACACACCGTTATTTAACCTTAAGAATATCAACACTTAAACTTCAGGTAACCCTAACTTAACATACTGGGGTTTTCTTTGCAAAGAAAATAAGAACCAATGAAAAAGACGTTATTCTTTCTTGCCTTTGTATGTACACTAAGCCTTTTTGCTCAAGAAGAAGGAGCTATTAAAGGAACTGTTTATGACATGGAAATGAACAATGAACCTTTGTTGTTTGCTGATGTGCAGATTAAGGATACAAAATTTAAGACTCAGACCAATTTTCGTGGCAACTTTGAAATATCAAATATTGAACCGGGTAATTATATTTTAAAAATTACTTTTTTGGGTTATGAAGCGCATGAAATTCCTGTTCAGGTAACCGCTTCCAATACTTTGCAGATAACTCAAGGTTTACAAGCTAAAACTCTAAGTCTTCCGGATATGACATTTGCAGATGAGAACATATTGCAAAATCCTGAAACAGCACTTACTAGCTTAGACAAGTAGTTTCAGTCAAGATATCATAAAAACAAAAAGGGAGTTTTCACATTGTGAAAACTCCCTTTTTCAATACAATAGATTTGTTAGTCCTTTGAGACCACTGCAGATTTCTTCTCCTTATTAATAACATTAGCAATAACATTATTATCAAATTCCACTTCCTTTACAGCACCGTCGTTATAGAAAAACCATTTTCCGGTTCTAACACCTTTATTGTAATTTCCTTTAGATACTTTTTCTCCCATTTCATCAAAGCTGATCCACTGTCCGTGTAATTTTCCAGCTAAATCAAAAGTTCCTTTTTGACTTACCTCTCCATTATCATGGAAATATGTAGCCTCTACTAAATTAGTGTCCTTGTTTAATTTAACTTCTTTTTCCTTCTGGGCATACCCAACTGTCATAGTTAATGCAAGGGCGAAAAGTATAATTGAATTTTTCATGTCGTTGATTTTAAAATGATTCTGTGCCTGTTTACTCAATCAAAGATAAATAAATTTACGTTAAAAACACTATTGCTTAACATTAAATTTACATTGAAAACGATATAACTATCAAAATATTGCTCAAACCACACAAATATTTCCAAAAAAAGCTGACAACACATTCTTTTAAATGCCCTGAATAGCCTAAATTACCTCCATAATTTTACTAAAACTCTTAATACCCCAAACATTGAGGACTTGATAACCCTTATGCGGTACCATAAATTAAATTGTAGATATCCAGCTAATAGCAGGCCCTACTTCATAACCTTAGTTTAACGTAATTAATAAATTATAATACCATTTTTGTGCACATTTTATTTTTGATGGGCGAGAACCTTTACCTTTTTATGATTATTGCACTGGCCGTGCTTGCCATAACTGACTTGGTCGTTGGTGTAAGTAATGATGCTGTGAACTTTTTGAACTCTGCAATTGGCTCAAAAGCCGTATCATTTAGAACGGTAATGATTGTTGCTAGCGTTGGTATAGCCTTTGGAGCGATTTCCTCTAGCGGAATGATGGAGGTGGCCAGAAAAGGTATATTTAATCCTGAACAATTCGTATTTGCCGAAATCATGATTATTTTCATGGCGGTGATGATAACGGATATTCTATTGTTAGATTTCTTCAATACGTTAGGAATGCCCACATCCACGACCGTTTCTATAGTCTTTGAGCTTTTAGGGGCGGCAGTAGCCATTTCCTTGGTGAAAATAGCAGGTAACGATGGTGGTGTATCCGATTTGTGGACGTACATTAATACGGATAAAGCAACAGAGATTATCTTAGGTATTCTACTATCAGTTGTAATTGCTTTTAGTGTAGGTGCCTTAGTACAGTTCGTTTCTCGTTTACTTATTTCCTTTAAATTTGAAAATAAACCAAAATGGGTAGGTGCTATTTTTGGTGGATTCGCCCTTACTTCTATCATTTACTTTATCCTAGTAAAAGGTCTTAAAAGTGCTTCTGTCTTTAGCCCTGAGATTCTTGATATGATCGCTAACAAACAAGCCTTGTTTATTCTTAGCAATTTTGTGGTATGGACATTATTTTCCTGGTTAGTTTCTACTTTAACAAAAATCAATATATACACCTTGATTATCGTAGTAGGTACATTTGCTCTCGCTATGGCCTTTGCCGGAAATGACCTTGTAAACTTTATTGGTGTACCATTAGCCGCTATGGAATCTTACACTACTTGGAGCTCTTCTGGTATTGATGCGGATAAATATACAATGGAGGGTCTTGCCTCTGCAGTACAAACACCCCAATACTTATTACTGTTGTCAGGCATGATAATGGTAGTGACCTTATGGTTTTCATCTAAAGCAAAAAATGTAGTTAAAACCAGTGTAGATTTATCTAGACAAGATGAAGGTGATGAGCGTTTTCAGCCTAATTTTCTGTCTAGACAGATTGTAAAATTCACAATTACGGCTTCCGAAAGTATATCTGCTCTTATTCCCGAGGCACTATTAAAGAAAATGGACACTCGCTTTGAAAAGCCTTACATTTATGTACCTAAAAGCAGGGTTCAAGATTTACCTGCATTTGATTTGGTTCGTGCATCCGTTAATTTAATGGTCGCCAGTGTTCTTATTTCTTTGGCTACTTCAATGAAACTTCCTCTTTCCACCACTTACGTTACTTTTATGGTTGCTATGGGAACTTCTTTGGCAGATAGAGCATGGGGTGCGGAAAGTGCAGTATATCGTGTGGCAGGTGTTCTTAATGTAATAGGCGGATGGTTCTTTACCGCCTTAAGTGCTTTTACTGCAGCCGCTATTATTGCTTACGTCATCCATTTAGGGGGTATTTGGGCCATTAGTGTCTTATTGATCGTTGCTTTTCTTCTGATCGGGAAAAACTATCTTTCTCACACTAAAAAGATGAAGGAGACCAAATTGGAGCAAAAATTAGAAAGAGCAGAAAGCAACTCTATCATAGGTGTAATTGACGAAAGTGCTGCCAACATTTCTCTTGCCATTAAAAGAGCCAATAAAATTTATACCCAGAGTATAGATGGTTTGGCCAAACATGATATTGATACGCTTAAAAGGAGTAAAAAAGGAATAAACAAGTTTGATAAAGAGGTTGAAGATCTTAGGGATAACATTTTCTACTTTATTAAAAACCTTGATGAATCTAGTGTAAGTACCAGTAATTTCTATATTTCTATTTTGAGCTACTTGCAAGATATGACTCAATCTCTTGAATATATAGCAAAAGCAGGCTACAAGCATGTACATAATAATCATAAGAAATTAAGGTTCAACCAGATTAAAGATCTTAAGGAAACAGATGGGTACTTAGATCAACTATTTAAAGAGATTGAAACTATATTCGAGACTAAGGATTTCTTAAAACTAACGGAACTCATTATTCACAAACAAGAATTGTTCAAAAAAGTGGATATGAAAATTCACAAGCAAGTAGAGCGCACAAGAACTGATGAGTCTAGCCCCAAAAACACAGCTTTATACTTTAGCTTGTTATTGGAAACTAAAGATCTTCTTGTAGCTACCATGAATCTGCTAGAAACTTACGATCAACACGCCAATACCAAAGTATAAATCTCGGATTTATTTGGTTAAAAATTGTGTCATCCTTTTAGCACGATAATCACTTTATCGAAAAAAAATACCTTTCTATAATTTTAGCCGTTAGTAAAAAGATACCCAAATCTTTATCTAATGCGCCTAATAAACTACCTAGCACCCGCAGTTTGCTGTTTTACACTATTTCTATCATGCAGTAAAGAGAGCTCCACCTCCATTCAGGAAGAAGAGGAAGAATTAATCGCAAATCTAGACCTAAGTGCAAGAGATGATGCTAAAAAGCTTTACGAAGACTATTACTTAGCTTCCGGTAATACGGCAAACGAAATAGCATGGTCCGGCAACGTAGAGAATTGTGATCCGGGTACCGTTCCCGAACCCATTAGAGAAAAAATACTAATGCGTTTGGCATATTACAGAACAGCGGTAGGTTTGAAAAATACAATTACAGAAAACGCCACTAAAAGTAATAAATCACAACAGGCAGCACTTATGATGCATGCCAACAATACACTAAATCATTTCCCACCTGAAACATGGAATTGTTATACTAGTGATGGAAAAGAAGCCGCCGGTAATGCTTTACTGACCTCAACAAAAAACTCAGCATCCATAGATTCCTATATCCGCGATCATGGTAATGAAAATTTTCCTGTAGGTCACCGAAGATGGCTGCTATGGCCAAGATTACAAGAAATCGGTATAGGAAATACGAGTGGGTACAATGCGCTTTGGGTATTGGGAAACCCAGGCACTACTCCTTTGGACGCACCTAGCTTTATAGCTTGGCCACCAGAAGGTTACTTGCCAGGTAGACTTGCCTATGCCAGATGGTCTTTCTCAATTGCTAGCGCAGATTTCTCTGAAACCACTATTTCAATGAAAGCTGAGAACGGTAATTCTATTTCTCTAAGCATTGAGGAATTAACCGGTATCTATGGTGATAATACTATTGTATGGCAACCTGATGTAAACGGTAATTCTATAACGGAAGATACTACCTACAATATCACAATAGACAATGTACTTATTAACTCGGAACCTCAGAAATTTCAATATAAAGTAACTCTTTTTGACCCCGATAAATAGGCCTATTACATACTAGTAAAATTGCACGTATACATCTTAGTTAGTTTCTTTTCCAACAATCCGTATATTTTATTCAGTTAAAATTGTACCTTAACATCTAAGGTACGGTATGAAAACGTCTACATCTATAAAGCACGAACTGTTGGCAACCCACGATTTTGGATTTGCCAAATTTTGGTTTTACTCCAACTTTTTGGTCGGGGAATTTGCTGAAGGCGCAGATGTTAGTAAGGTAGACTCCCTTGGACCCATAAGGATTTTAAAACGCCAATACGGAAAGACTAAACCGTTTATTTATATTTCACATAGAAAAAATTCATATTCAATGGATCCCATGGGCTATAAAGAAATAGTAGATATGTTTCCAAATCTTATGGGGATGGCTATTGTTTCAGAAAACAAGTATCGTCGTATGATAGCCACTTTAGAAAGAATGTTTATAAAAAAACCAATTGCTGTATTCCATGAATTGGATGAGGCTTATGATTGGGTAGTTCACAATTTAGAAGAGTTAAACAAATAGTCCTTTTCGTTCCTTATTTTATTGATTCCTGCAACAGTAACTCCCAATCTAGTTTTAAATTTAGTCCTACTTAAAACACCAAATTTCCCCCATTTTTTCTGAATGGTTCGTTTCAGCCTATGATGAACGGAAGCTTTTTAGTACCTTTTTATGATTAAAGAACATCAACTAAATTCTTCCTAAAATGAAATTATTGTCCTTCTCCCTCTTGGTTTTATTTCTTACCAACCCATTGTACTCACAAGATAAACTACTCCTTAAAGATTTTAAACCCGAAAGCATTTACAACACTCCTACAACAAAAATTATAAGGGCTAAGTATCCGGTCATAGACTTTCACTCACATCCTGATGCTAAATCAGAAAAAGAACTAGAGGAATGGATTGCTACGATGAAAAGCCATAACGTAGAAAAGTCAGTCATTCTAACCTACTCCACTGGATCCCGTTTTGACAGCATCTATGACATGTACTCTAAATATGGCGACCAAATTGAAGTCTGGTGCGGTTTTGATTACACCGGCTATAACGAAAAAGGTTGGACCAAAAAGGCTGTCAAAGAATTAGAAAGATGTTTTGACAAAGGTGCAAGAGGTGTGGGCGAATTAGGTGACAAAGGTCTTGGCCTTTTTTATTCAAAACCAGCTGAAGCACCGGGTCTTCATATGGATGATCCGCGGTTACAACCTGTTTTAAAAAGATGTGGTGAGTTGGGTATGCCTATTAGTGTCCATGTAGCAGACCCCTATTGGATGTATTTACCTATGAACGAAAAAAACGATGGTCTTATGAATGCATATACCTGGAAAGTAGACACCTCTAAAGAGGGTGTTCTTTCTCACAAAGAGCTATTAACTACATTATCTAATGCAGTCAAGAATAACAGAGGCACTACTTTTATTGCTTGCCATTTTGCCAATACCAGCCATGACTTGGAAATTTTAAGTAAACTGTTGGATAAACATCCTAATTTATATGCTGATATATCTGCACGATATTCGGAAGTGGCTCCTGTACCGCGTCGTACAAAAGCTTTCTTTGAAAAATATAAAGATAGATTGGTGTATGGAACGGATATGGGAATGGATGCCAGCATGTATGAGACTACGTTTCGTATTTTAGAAAGTGCTGACGAACACTTTTATGCTTGGGACCTATTTTCGTATCATTGGCCACTTAACGGATTGGATTTAAGTGACGAGACGTTGAAAATGATATATTCTGAGAACGGAAGAAAAATATTAAGTAAATAATCTACCTATAAAAATTCATTTCATCCATATACTTCCAAACAGCATCCGTAAGTAAAGGACGAATGTTTTTACCCTCTTTGTGATTTTTACGAATAAAAGTAGAGGAGATTTCCATTATGGGCGCATTTACCTTATGAATTTTTGAATGCCCCTTAAAACGGTGTTCTACTTCTCCTTCGGAAATTCTTGGGTAGACATATAGATTGTATTCACTTAAAATTACCTCGTAGTTCTTCCATTTGTGAAACCCTTTAAGATTATCTTCACCCATAATCAAAGCAAAGTCATGGTTTTTACCATATTTTTCTCTTAAGTGTACCAATGTATTCACGGTGTAATTTGGCTGTGGTAAATCAAATTCTATTTTACTGGGTTTGAGCTTAGGATAATCTTTTGTAGCCTCATATACCATTTGATATCTATGGTTATCGGCAAGTAAAGTTTTCTTGGTCTTAAACGGACTTTGAGGAGTTACTACAAACCAAACCTCATCCAAATCCGAGAATTCTACGATGTGGTTCGCAATTATCATGTGCCCTATGTGTATAGGGTTGAAAGTACCAAAATAAAGACCTACCTTTTTCATGTAAAACTGAACAAATTAAAATGTCCTAGAAAACTACTTTTCAATGTCAGCACCAACAAACTCGGCAACTAATTGATGGGCTTCTTCCAGAGCCGTATCTAGATCGTAGTTTTTTATTATCTTATCAAACTGCGGTGCAGTTGCTAGTTCTACTGATGCCTTGGCAATACGCATATTGATTTTGTCCTCACTTTCGGTGCTTCTCTTTTTAAGACGAATTTTAAGTTCATCTACACTTGGTGGTTTTACAAAGACCGCCAATGTCTTATCCGGAAATTTGCGTTTAATTCGTAAGCCACCGGCCACATCTATATCAAAAATCACGTTTTTACCTTCGGCCCAAAGTCGTTCTATCTCGGTTTTTAAAGTCCCATAAAAATTATCACGGTACACCTCTTCCCACTCCAAAAAATCATCATGTTTGATGTGGTTTTTGAACTCGGAAATAGAAATGAAATAATAATGCTCCCCTTGTTTTTCCTTAGCCCTTCGTGGTCTTGACGTAGCCGAAACCGAAAACGCAAGATTTAGCTCGGGTTGCTTTAACAGGTGACGTACTATGGTTGTCTTACCACTTCCAGAAGGTGCCGAAAATATAATGAGTTTACCGCCTTTCATGAGTTCTTGGTTTGAATGGATACGTTAGAGTACGTTGAGCATCTGCTCCTTTATTTTTTCGAGTTCATCTTTCATCTGCACTACCAATTGCTGCATTGGTGCATAATTAGCCTTAGAACCAATGGTATTTATCTCACGCCCAATTTCCTGAGCTATAAAACCTAATTTCTTTCCATTGGAATCATTAGAATTTAAGGTGCTTGTAAAATAATCTAGATGATTAGCCAAGCGCACTTTCTCCTCGGTTATATCATACTTTTCAAGATAATAAATCAACTCTTGTTCAAAACGATTGGCATCAAGATCTGTCTTTAGGTCGCTAACCGCTTTGTTCAATCGCTCGCGAACATCTGACTGACGATCAGGATCCATAGCTTTTACCTTTTCCAAGAGGTCCTGTAAATTCTTGATTCGCTCAAGAAAATCATTTTCAAGTACTTGACCTTCTTCAGAACGGAAAGTGTTTATTTCCTTTAACGCCTCTTGAACCGCAAGCTTTATAGACTCATACTCGGCCTCATCAATATCTTCCCGTGCCGTTTTCAAAGAGTCCGGCATTCTAAGAGCCATATCTAGCAACTTAATCTCATCGCCATCTGCAATGGCCTTTAACTGCTTCATGTAATTCTTGACCGCTGCTTCATTAACCTCTGTTGACGTTTCGCCGCTGGTCAATTCAATGTAAAGTCCAAAATCAACCTTGCCACGCATCAAAGAACTTGCAATGGTTTTACGAAGTTCAAGTTCTTTTTCGCGATATGCAGAAGGCATACGAGCGTTTAAATCAAGACTTTTACTGTTAAGGGATTTGAGCTCTACGGTAATCTTTTTGGTTGGAAGCTGTATAACGTGCTTACCGAAACCGGTCATGGACTGAATCATAAATTGCTATGAATTTTGGCAAATATAACGTAATTACGGAAAGTATAGGTCCTGTTCATCCATAACTGATTGCACAAAGAAGAAGATTAAACATCTCAAAACCAAACATAGGCAACTTAACTACATATTGTTTTAAGTTGCCTATACTTAAGAAGGCATTATCCAAAAAGGGCTAAGCAATTCTGCTATGACTAAAGCTCCTTAATCCTTATATCTCTAAAAGAAACCATATTACCATGGTCTTGTAAACCTATTTTTCCGGTAGTGAATTTTCCGAAATGGTCCCAATCTGCAAATTTTGATTTAGACACCATAACGTTCCACATTTCATTACCAACCGGGAAGTCAACAACATCAGTTCCATTTAAAGAAATACTGCCTTTTTGTTCTTTATGATTGATTGTAATTACCATGGTATTCCATTCTCCCACCGGATTTGTTACATCTTGGGACGGCGCCACCATATCATATAAGGATCCTGCTTGATGAGTAGTTCCATTTTTAGCATCCGGATGTTTTTCATTATCCAAAACTTGCACTTCAGGCCCCGTTTGGTACGCTTCAGATAACTCGGGTTTTTCATTCACTCCCCAGAATACGCCACTATTACCGCCTTCGGATATCTTCCAATCTAAAGACAGAATAAAATCTGTGTATTCCTTTTCAGTAACTAAATTAAAAGCTTCGCCCTCACCTCTCTCTTTTGGAGGATAAAATACCATGGCGCCATCTTCCAACTTCCAGTTATCGGAAACATCATCTTTGTTATATTCTTTCCAGCCATCAAAAGAAGAACCGTCAAAAAGAACCGTCCACTCCTGTGGTGGAGCTGCTTTCTCGGCTTCCGCAATACGTTCCTTTTCCTTTTCTTTCTGCGTTTTTTCGGCTTTGTCCTTGCAACCAAAAACTATTATCGCCATACAAACGATTACCATTAAATTTTTCATGCGTCTTGTTGTTTTAAGTTAGTTTGTTCTACTATTTAAAAAAAAACGATTCTCCTGTTTTACAAACAAAAGAACCGTTTCATGTCATTCACTTCTATTGTTATACCGTTTTAAGAGGTACCCAATATTTTTTTAAGCATTTCTTTATCGATTGCCGAACCTGCAAAATCATCAAAAGTTTTTTCTGTAGCTTCAATAATATGATCTTGGATAAAGATAGCGCCTTCACGAGCACCTTGTTCAGGACTCTTAATACAACATTCCCATTCCATAACTGCCCAAACATCGCAGCCGTATTGCGTAAGTTTAGAGAAAATGGTTTTAAAATCGATTTGACCATCGCCTAAAGAACGATATCTACCGGCACGATCGCCCCAATCGTTATAACCTCCAAAAGCTCCTTTCTTTCCTGTTGGGTTAAACTCAGAGTCTTTTACGTGAAAAGATTTAATAAACTCGTGGTAATGGTCTATGTACTCAATATAATCCAACTGTTGCAAAACAAAGTGACTTGGATCATAAAGGATATTTACACGCTTATGGTTACCCGTTGCGGCCAGAAAGCGCTCAAAAGTATCTCCATCGTGCAAATCCTCTCCTGGGTGGATTTCATAACAAACATCAACACCTTGTTCATCAAAATGGTTCAATATTGGCATCCATCTTTTAGCCAATTCCTCAAAACCCATTTCTACAAGACCAGCAGGTCTTTGTGGCCATGGGTGCCATGTATGCCAAAGTAAAGCACCGGAGAAAGTAGCATGGGCATTAAGTCCCAGTCTTCTACTTGCAGTAGCCGCTTTTTTAACCACATCTACGGCCCATTCCGTTCGTGCTTTCGGATTGTTCTTGACGGCATCTGGAGCAAAATTATCGAACATTAAATCGTAAGCAGGGTGAACCGCTACCAATTGACCTTGGAGGTGAGTTGAAAGTTCCGTAATTTCCAGCCCATAAGAATTCACTTTTCCTTTGAGCTCGTCACAATAATCCTGACTCTCGGCTGCTTTGTCCAAATCTATTAAAAAACTCTCCCATGTAGGGATTTGTATACCTTTGTAACCTAAATCCGCAGCCCATTTACACATGCCGTCTAACGTATTGAACGGTGCTTTACTGTCTACAAATTGCGCTAAAAAAACACCAGGCCCTTTAATTGTTTTCATCCTATAGTTGTTTGTATTTAGTAATGGGCTATCTCTTTTTTCCTTGCTTTTAAAGAAAAACCCTATATTTAATTATTGTAATCTTCTCAAATGTTATCTTCTAGAGAAGTTATAAATATAGCGAATACAACACGTTTAAAACAAAAAATACGACCGTGAATAAAGAAGAAAAATTCGACGCTATTGTTGTCGGGACTGGAATTAGTGGCGGTTGGGCCGCTAAAGAATTATGTGAGAACGGATTAAAAACTTTGGTACTCGAACGTGGCCCCATGGTAAAGCATATTGAAGATTACACCACTATGCACGATGACCCTTGGGACTACCCGTTAAAGGGAGAGCTCTCCAAAGAAGACAAAGCTAAATACCATGTACAAGCCAGGGTAGGCTGGGCACCAACCGAGGACTCTAAGCATTTTTTCGTTAATGATATAGACCACCCGTATGTCGAAACCAAACGTTTTGACTGGATTAGAGGGTACCAAGTAGGTGGTAGATCTTTGACCTGGGGAAGACAGAGCTATCGATGGAGCGATCTTGATTTTGACGCCAACCGTAAAGAGGGTATTGGTGTGGACTGGCCCGTACGTTATAAAGATATTGCACCTTGGTACGACAAAGTAGAAAAATATATTGGGGTAAGTGGAGAGAGTTTAGGGCTTCCACAATTGCCGGATGGTATCTTCCAGCCCAAAATGGACTTGAACTGTGTGGAGGAAGATTTTAAGGCCTCCATAGCAGAAAAATTTGAAGATGGACGTTTAATTACTATCGGCCGTGCAGCACATATAACTGACCCTGAAGCCAATTTCGAAGGCCGGGGTACTTGTCAAAATAGAAATCGTTGTTGGCGTGGTTGTCCTTTCGGGGGATATTTTAGCAGTAACTCCTCTACACTACCTGCTGCAGAGCGAACTGGCAATATGACTTTACGACCCAATTCCATTGTTTATGAAGTAATGTATGACGATAGTACAAAACAGGCTACTGGCGTTAAAATTATTGATGCCGAAACCAACGAAAAAATAGAGTTTAAAGCAAAAGTAATTTTCCTTTGCGCTTCTGCAATGGCATCTGTGGGCATTCTTCTACAATCAAAAAACGAGCGCTTTCCAAACGGACTGGGCAATGATTCCGATGCGCTTGGGCGCGGCATAATGGACCATCACTATAAGCTTGGAGCATTTGGCAAAGTAGATGGACATTTAGATAAATATTATAAAGGAAGAAGAGCCAACGGTTTTTACATTCCTAGGTTTGTTAACCTAGACGAAAAGACCAAACGTAAAAATTACCTACGTGGTTTTGGTTATCAAGGCAGTGCCAGCCGTGAAGACTGGTCGGCTTCCATTGCAGAAATGGGATATGGAAAAGAACTTAAGGAATCTATTCTTAAACCAGGCCATTGGCAAATTGGCGTTACCGGGTTTGGGGAGTTTTTACCCTATGATGATAACCGAGTAACCCTTAGCGAAACCGAAAAGGACAAATGGGGGCTTCCCCAATTGGATTTTGATGTGGAGTTCAAAGAGAACGAATACGAAATGCGCAAAGACATTAAAAAGGAGATTGTAGATATGTTCAAAGCTGCGGGTTTTAAGAATGTAGAACCTTACGAGGAGTCTAGCGGACCAGGTTTAGGTATTCATGAAATGGGTGGGGCACGCATGGGGCATAGTTCCAAAACCTCTATTATTAACAAAAACAATCAAATCCATACCGTGCCCAATGTATATGTAACGGATGGTGCGTTTATGTCATCATCAAGCTGTGTGAATCCCTCGCTGACCTATATGGCATTTACCGCTAGGGCGGCAAACCATGCCGCAGAACAATTAAAAGCAGGAAAATTTTCATAAATAGGTATAACGACCGATAAATCAGTCTGATATTCTAAAATATCATATAAAATTGGTCGGTCGTTTGTATCTTGTTGAACTATATTTCTCACAAAAACCGTGAAAGATTAGCTAAACACAATATCTATATGGAAAACGCTTCAGCCCGAAATTTATGGGGAGATTATCTAGACAAGCACTTAGAGCATGCTTTTGTAGACACCCCAAAAGTAGTTCACTTTTGTAATAACGAATTGGATGCCAACGAATGTGCCGCATTGGTCAAAAAAGGCATCAAACGTGCAACATCTCCTAGCCTACTGGGTTTGCAATATGCCAAAGAGCCATTGCCAAAAATTGGTGACTTCATGGTCGTAACCAATTGGGAAGGTGAAGCACAGTGTATTGTAAGAACCACTTCCGTAAAGCTTAAACCGTATTTTAGCATCACTGAAGAACACGCCCGAATGGAGGGTGAGGGCGATAAGAGCTTAGCTTATTGGAAAAAAGTACATTGGGAATATTATACTAAAGAATTGGCGGCTTTCAATCGTAAAGCAAGCGAAAGTATGATTATTGTTTGTCAAGAATTTGAAAAGGTTTTTGAACGATAATTTTTTTCAACCTAAATCAGCATTAATTTTTAAACAAGGGCCAAGTACTAAAGTATTAGGCCTATTTTTTTTAGCATATATAGCTCCTAATAATCTGTGCTATATTATGATACATTGGCTTAATTTATTCTAAAGTTTTTTTACCTTGTACAGCATCAATGTAAACTAACTCAACTATGCGCATCTCAACGCCCACAAAGCCATTATTTGGCTTCTTTCTATCCTTGTTCGGTTTCTTATCATTTTTATCTTCACAAGGTCAAGCTCCTAAATGGGAAAACCCAGAATGGGAGAATCCCCAAATATTTCAAATTAATCGTGAAGCACCCACTGCTTCTTTCTATCGGTACGAAACGACTGAAAATGCATTGAAAAATGACAGCTGGGAAAACTCTCCTTTTTATCAATCCTTAAACGGGGATTGGCTTTTTAACTACGCCGATAATGTAATGTCCAGACCTGTAGATTTTCAGAATACAGATTTTGACGCATCTGCATGGGGTAAAATTCCGGTGCCTTCCAATTGGGAACTGGAAGGTCACGGCACGCCTATCTATACTAATGTAGTATATCCATTTCCAAAGAACCCTCCCTTCATTCCCCATGACAAAAACCCCGTAGGAAGTTATAAGCGCGATTTTGAGGTTTCAGAGAATTGGGAAGGCAATACCATCTATTTACATTTTGGCGGCGTTAGCGGTGCCATGTATGTTTGGGTAAACGGTCAAAAAGTAGGCTACAGCGAGGGAAGTAAAACCCCAGCTGAATTTGATATTACCAAATATTTACAACCCGGAAAGAACACACTGGCAGTACAGGTCCTTCGCTGGTCCGATGCCAGTTATATGGAGGACCAAGATTTTTGGCGCCTGAGCGGTATTGACCGTGATGTCTACCTATATGCCACGAAGGCAACCACCATTAAAGACTACCGTGCTATTGCCGACCTGGAAAACAATTATTCTGATGGTCTTCTTAACGTTAGCCTAGAACTGGAAAACACAGCCAAAAAAGCAAAAGGATATAAAGCAACCGTACAGCTCTTAGACGGTGACAAAGAACTCTATTCCGAAGAAAAAGAAGTGGTTTTCAATGGAGACACTGCTATGGTAAACTTTGAAAATTCACTAAAAAGTATTAAAACTTGGAATGCCGAAAAACCTAACCTTTACACTTTACTTTTCGTTCTTAAAAACAAAAAAGGAGTCGTTACCGAGGCCGTAAGTTCTAAAATAGGCTTTAGAAAAATTGAAATCAAAAATAACCAGTTCTTGGTCAACGGCCAACCTGTTCTTATTAAAGGCGCCAACCTACACGATCATGATGAAACCACTGGTCATGTTATTAGCAAAGAGGTAACACTAAAAGATATGGAGGTAATGAAGTGCAACAACTTAAATGCTATACGTTGCAGTCATTATCCTAAAAATGAATTTTTCTATCGTATGGCGGATAAGTATGGTTTTTACGTTGTGGATGAAGTCAATATTGAAATCCACGGTATGGGAACTACCAACCAAGGTCTTGATAACGATGAGGAAGCTAAGAAAATACACCCAGCCTACAGACCAGAATGGAAAGCCATGCATTTAGACCGTACCGAAAGAATGTACGAACGCGATAAGAACTACACTTCTATTGTTACTTGGTCTTTGGGTAACGAAGCGGGTAATGGAGAAAATTTCTTTGCTACTTATGAATGGCTTAAAAAACATGATGCTACTCGGCCTGTTCAATACGAAGGAGCTACCCAATATGCGAATACGGACATTCAAGCGCCAATGTACGCTACTATTGAACAGACTATTGCATATGCAGAAAACGACCCTAAAAGACCACTTATTCAATGTGAGTATGCCCATGCCATGGGGAATAGCGTTGGTAATCTTCAGGATTATTGGGATGTTATTGAAAAATATGATGTGTTGCAAGGTGGTTTTATTTGGGATTGGGTTGATCAAGGCCTAAAAACAAAAAATGAAGACGGTGTTGAGTTCTATGCCTTTGGAGGAGATTTTGGTGCTTCGGACCTACAAAATGATAACAATTTTTGCTTAAACGGATTGGTGAATCCTGACCGTTCGGCTCACCCCGCTTTATATGAGGTAAAAAAG
>ENA-ORXM01001238-ORXM01001238.1-marine-metagenome-genome-assembly--contig:-NODE-1238-length-36925-cov-8.350223_pt1 | contig 36925 bp, 36 predicted proteins | sample MGYA00237867_ERZ511480 | MGnify/ENA primary metagenome ERZ511480 (study PRJEB26309, sample SAMN06266103) | marine metagenome | isolation source: Algal blade | place: United Kingdom:Sidmouth, United... | reverse complement strand
CAGCGGAGCATTCTCGCCACCCAACACAATGGGGTCACCAAAGCGCCCGAATCGGCCTTTCGAAACCCCAGTGCTCGCCGTGCTAGACGGCGGCGGCTTCTTCGCTCGGTGGTGCTTCGGTGACATATTCGGACATGTCGGCGCCGGGGCGCTCACTGACGACCCGAGAACTCTGGCCGCCCTTCATGCTCACGCCGTAGAGACAGTCGGCGGCTTCCATGGTGCGCTTCTGGTGACTCACGATGATCAGCTGGGCTTCGCTGCGGAACTCGGCGACGAGATCCAAGAAGCGATGCAGGTTGACGTCGTCGAGCGCCGCCTCGACCTCGTCCATGACATAGAACGGCGACGGGCGGCTGCGGAACACGCCGAACAGGAATGCCAGAGCTGTGAGTGATCGCTCGCCACCGCTGAGCAGCGAGAGCTTGCGCACGTTCTTGCCGCCAGGGCGGGCTTCGACTTCGATGCCGGTGTTCAAGATGTCGTCGGGTGTGGTGAGCTTGAGCCGGCCGGTGCCGCCCGGGAAGAGCGTGCCGAACAGCAGCTCGAAGTTGGCGGCAACATCGGCGTAGGCCGACGAGAACACCTGCACGATTTCCTGGTCGATGGCCCGGATGACCTTGGCCAGTTCTTTGCGTGACTCTTTGACGTCGTCGAGCTGGCCTTGGAGGAACTCGTGACGTTCGCTGAGCGTTTCGTATTCTTCGAGTGCCAGCGGGTTGATCGGCCCCATGATGCGCAGCTCGCGTTCGAGTTCGCTGGTGCGGGCGGCGGCGGTCATTCCTTCGGGCAACGGTGGCGCTTCGGTGCGAATGGCTTCGCCGATTTCGACATCGAGATCACGGCGCAGCGTTTCGATCGCGCCTTCGAGGCGAACGTTGATCTCGGCTTCTTCGATCTGGCGAGTCGACTGACGTTCACGTAGCTCGCGCAGCGCGTTGTCGGTTGCGGACCGGTCCTTGCGAGCCGCTTCGAGGCCAGCTGCGATCTCGCGTACCTCGTCGGACTGGCGTTGCCGCTGAGCGCGAAGTGAGTCGATCCAGGTGTCGAGCTGCGCTTCTCGGCCAGACAGGTTCTTGCGCAGATCATTGGCGATCGCCAGGCGGGCCTCGGGGGCCTCGTGGGTCTCGGCGCTATGGCGCCCGAGCCGCGCCTCGACATCACCCAGGCGCTCATTCAGGAACTTGCGGCGATCGGTGATTGCCTTTGTTCGCACGGCAATGTCGTTGCGCATGCCGCCAACGAGCTTGTTCTGCTCGTCGAGCATGCCTCGGTCGGTCTCCATGAGCTTCAGCTGCTCATTGTGGACTTCTTCGTCGGCCTCGAGCTTGGCGATGTGCGTGTTGAGAGCGTCGGTGCGCTCGTCGTCGGCGATCAGTCGCTCGTCGATTTCTGCCAGTCGGGTCGTGACCGATTCGAACTCGTTCTCTGACTTGCTGGTGGTGCGCTGGAGCGCGGTGAGTTGCTCGCCGGCGCGCATGAGCTCGTCGTCGCAGGCGTTCAGTTCGCCCTGTACTGCTTTCTCGGCGGCGATCGCATCTTTGCGCGCTGCGGTGACCCCATCGAGCGTGGCGGTCTCGGCCACCACCGTTGCTTCGGCCTGTCCTGCTTCGACTATGGCTTCGTCGAGCGCAGCTCCAGTAGCAGCCAGCCGCTCGGCGCCGACACGCCAACCGTCTGGAGAGAAGGATGCACCGTCGGTGGTCACGACATGGACATCGCTGTTGCTCAACGCCAGCGAAACAGCCTGCTCCCAGTCGGTCACGACATCGATGTGTGCAATCGCAGCGTCGAGCAATGTGTCGATGTCGCTGCTGCGGCCACGAACGTGGTTACGCAACGAACGACTCGACTTGGCGGCGCCAGCTCGCCCCGTGAGCGGTAACAAAACACCGCCGGCTTCGGCATCGGTCAGTGCTCGAGCGGCGATGCCGGCAACGTCGGCATCACGAACAACCACTGCGTGGGCGGCGTCGCCGATAGCAGCGGCAAGAGCGGCTTCGTAGCCGTCGTCGATCTCGACGAGATCGAGTAGCGGGCCGAGCACACCGTCGATGTCTTCGAGCAGTTCGGCCCCGGATCGGGCACGGATCTCATCGAGCGCCAAGGTGAGGGCCTCGACGCGAGCCTGCCATTTTGCCCGAGACTCTCGGCTGGTCTCGAGCGCAGTCGACGCCAACTCGTGCCGTTCGGAGACGTCGATGCGAGTCGCTTCGGCCTGTTCGAGTCGGGCGACCAGATCGGCCTCGCGCGCCTCGATTTGTGCCAACTTCTGGCGGATCTCGTCGGCTTCGGGGCCGGTCGCCCCCATCGACGTTTCGAGTTCTTCGCGCTTGGCGGACAGCCGGCTGCGCTCGGCTTCGAGTACTTGGCGGTTCCGTATGTGCGCCTGGAGCTCACCACGCACTTTGGCGATCTCGTCGGCGACGTTCTCTATGCCCTGGCCCCAGCTCTGGTCGAAGTCCTGGCGTTTGGCGGTGAGTTCGGCTTCGGCCTGATCGACCCGAGTGACCTCGTCGATCAGTAGCGCCTCGCGAGCATCGACGTCGGCGAGATCGCGCTGGATCTGTTCTCGATCTGCTTCGAGGGCGGAGATCACTGCACCGTCGACGGTTGCCTGGCGATCGCTGTCGATGCTACGAATACGTTCTGCGAGCACTGCATCGACCCCGCGCAGTCGCTCGCGCAGCGACTCGCATCTCGAGAGCACATCGCCGATGTCGTCGGCGCCGGCTTCGGCCAGTTGGGCTTCGCCAGACGTGACCTGCTCGTCGAGTTGACCGAGCTTGGTCGACAGTTCTTTCTGTCGAGAGCCGAACTTCTTCTGCTCTTCGGTCGACGTGGCCAGCCGCGTGCGCAGGTCCGAGATTTCCTGGCCGATCAGGTGCACTCGCAATTGGGTGAGTTCGCCGATCAGGTCACCGTGACGACGGGCGGCGTCGGCTTGGCGTTCGAGCGGCTTGAGCTGGCGGCGAACTTCGCGCAACAGGTCTTGTAGCCGGGTCAGGTTTGCTTCGGTCGACTCGAGTCGACGTTCGCTCTTTTCTTTGCGTCGGCGGTACTTGAGCACACCGGCGGCCTCTTCGATGATCGAGCGTCGATCCTCGGGGCGCGCATTCAACACGGCATCGATCTGGCCCTGCGAGATGATCACGTGCTGTTGGCGACCAACGCCACTATCGCTCAGCAGGTCTTGAATATCGAGCAGCCGGCAGGGCACGCCGTTGATCTCGTATTCGCTGTCGCCGGTGCGGAACAAACGCCGAGTGATGGTGACTTCTTCGAACTCGATCGGCATGAGCCGAGCGGTGTTGTCGAGCGTGATCGAGACCTCGGCCCGCCCGAGCTGCTTCATCTTGGCTGTTCCGGCAAAGATGACATCGTCCATCTTCTGTGACCGAACCGCACTCGGCCGTTGAGCGCCGAGCACCCAGGCGAGCGCGTCGACGACATTGGACTTGCCGCTGCCGTTCGGGCCCACCACAACCGTGACGCCAGGCTCGAAATCAAGGCGCGTCGCCGACGCAAATGACTTGAAACCTTTGAGAGAAAGAGTCTTCAGAAACACAACAGAACGACCCTAACGACCGCGCGAACCATGGCCGCGGCAAGCCACTGACTAATTCAAAATTCCTGCTCTGAGGCCCGAAAGCTCAGCGGCAACACCAGCCACAGCGTGGTTTCAAGGGGAGTCATCCCCTCTGTCAACAGTGGTGAAGGCCGCGTACGTTTCTCGATGAGAGCGAGGACTTTCATCAATGACCGGCGACCAACCAGTCCGAAGGCGAGCGACACGAGTGTCGTGGCGACGCGATGAAGCGGGCGAGATGGCGTCGTGGTTGATCTTGGGCGCGTCGTTGGCGCTGATCGCCTCGCTCCTCGGCGGAATCATCGGCCCAGCCATGCGGGATCTGGCCGCCCAAGTCACCGGGTCGGCAGCCGAAGCTCCGGCCGGATCCACGAATCCTCCCGTGGTAACCGACCCCTTGGCGGGCCCGGGCACCATACTCCCTGGCGCCCCCGACGGACCGACGGCAAGCACTACCGACCCGGCGACCGTGAGCCCATCCGAAAAGGCCGATGAGACGCTCGTCGCCGTCATCAGCGAAGTCGACAACGGCGGTGACCTGGGTCTCTCCGAAGACGAACTGGACGATGTCCACGATCTTCTCGCGGACCTCAGCCCAGAGGAACTGAACTATGTACTGGCATCATTGACCGACGAGCAAGCAGCCCGGATCTTCCACAACGTCCACTCGAGCTGCATCCTCTGCGACGACTGGAACGACACCGAGCGACGCGAGTTCTACGCAAACCTGGCCCGTGCCGATGTCGAGGTCCGCAACGATGTCGCAGCCCAGATTGCCGCCGAGACCGATAGAGACGAGGGCACCTACCTCGAGGTGCTGCAGGGCTTGCAGGTAGACGTCAGCCTCGGGGCAAAGCCCAGCGGCGCAGAGATAGATGTCTGGGTCGAGGCGGCGCTTCCGGGGGATTACATCGATGGCCCCATCGCCGACGGCGACATCGGCGACGGCAAGGTGATCATCGTGAATGACGAAGATTACGAGAGGGCTTGGCGTTATCAGATTCGGAATCAGTCGACAGAGGCCCAGCTCACAAGTGCGCTCATCTATCAAGGGTCGCGAGGCTTTGTCGATTCTGAGGGTCGATTGTGGGTCCAAGACTCGGCCTCGAACACACCCGGTACTGCGGTGCACGAGGTCATCCACGGTTATTCCGCCGACGAAATTCGCAGCAACGAAGGATTGAACGAAGGGGTCACCGAGTACTTCACGCGGCAGGTTCTCGCAACAATCGACGACCCCACCACGACTGCTGACGAGGCGCAACAGGCCATCGCAGAACGTGGCTACACACTCAACTATCGATTCGTCGAGGAGCTCGTCGGCGTCGTGGGTGAAGACGCAGTGGCTGCGGCGTACTTCGACGGCGACATCGACGCTCTCGAAGACGCCTATATTGAGAGCACAAGTCGCACCGAGGAAGACTTCGAAACATTGTGGGACACGCTCGACCCTCGCAGCGTGCCCGACGACCCAGCCACGCCAGAGAATGAATCCGTTGAGCGTTGGCAGGATGCTCGAGAACTACTAGAAGCGGTACCAGAACCATGATCAGCTGCAGATCGGCACTCATCAGCCTGGCGGTTGCTGCCCTCTTGACAACAGGGTGCGGCGGATCGAGCGAGCCATCCGCCAGTGCGGAACCAGAGCCTTCGGTCGAACCGGCCGAATCGGCCGAATCGGCCGAATCGGTCGAATCGGTCGAATCGGTCGAATCCGCAGCACCCCTGCAAGCCGAGACGTTTTGCAGCGAGGGCCTGGCCGCAACTGACCTGTTTCCGGGTCTCGAGGACAAGCTCGGTGAAGCTGCGGCCGAGCGGGTTCGACGATCCACCGCCAGCTTCACCGACGTGAGCCCGTACTGTCCCGATCTGACCGTGGTAGAGCCGTTGGTCGACGCCGACCGGGGTGGAGTCGTCGATCTTGCGAGCCTTGTTCACGAATCTCCCTACGTCAGGTTCGACCTCGTGGTGTTGGACTCAGGCTCCAATGATGTCCGCCAAGAGATCTTCGATGGGCTGTTCGATGACCTGTTGCCCGAATCGTCGCTTTACAACCTCGCTGCTGGTCCCGATCTCATGCTGATCTCGTCGTGGATCGACGACGGCAGCGGACTGACCTACGAGGACCTGCGATCATCGGTCCCCGAGGGTCCCTTGTCGACCACCTTCGAGATGATCGATCACTACCAGTTCGGATTCTTCCCGACCGACTGACGGGCGGTTCAGACCTGGCTTTGATCGCAGTAGTAAGTCCAGCGACCGGCGAACTTGCTGCGCACCAGTGGTTGGCGAGAACGGGGGCTGAGTTCGCCATGCTTGCCGAAGACCTGTAGATGATCCTGGAAGCTGCCCTCGTTGCCTGCGGGATCCACGAATGGAGCAGCGTCGATGGTGGTGCCGCGGTACTTGACGGCATCGTTCAGCACGGTCACGACCGAACGAAAGAACCGACGGACTTCTTGGGTATTCAGCGACGAGCCGGTGCGGTCATAGCGCAGGCTGGCTTCGAATAGGATTTCGTCGCTATAGATGTCGCCCAGACCAACGATCACCGAATTGTCTGTCAGCACCGTCTTGAGCTTGCCGTCGAGCTGCAGAATCTTGCGACCGAAATCGGTCCATGCCATTGGCTTGGCCAACGGATCCATGCCCATGTCGGCAATCTCGGGCACCGTTTCCTCGATCGGCTGATCCTTCGGAACCAAGAACACCTCGAGTTCGGTCTTCGGGTCGATCAAGCGAAGCTGCCCGGTCTGAGTCAGCGAGATCGTGACGACCGTGTCGTCTTCAACTTTGTCCTTGTTGGCGTTGCGACGCACCGATGTCGTGGGCGACAAGGCCAGCACCAACATGTCATCGCTGTCGAGCGTGAACACGAGATGCGTGCCCAAGCGCTCGAGCGCAGTGAACTTCACGCCGATCAATGCATTGGCGAGCGTGGTGCGATTGCCAGAGCGCTTGACGATCTTGGCGACCGTCACGTCGACGTCTTTGATCTTCTTGCCCACGAGGTCGCGGTCGAGCTCTCGTCGAACAATTTCTGCTTCGGGTAGGAAGATCACGGTTGAGGCCTTTGTGATGGTGGGGCGTTTCGCACGGCTTTCACAGCACGCACGTCTCGATTTCGCTGGCCGCACTTTTGAGCGCGGCCTGCTTGATTGCTGCAACGGCTTGACCAGCCGCTGCTTGTTCGGCTTCTTTTTTGGAGCTGCCGGTGCCGACACCCAGAACATCGTCGCCGACACGTACCTTGGCGTCGAAGATTCGGGCATGGTCGGGGCCGGTGGCGGCTACGTCGTAGAACGGGGCCACCTCGAAGGTGGCCACTGCAAGCTCTTGCAGTCGGGTCTTGAAATCGAAGCCGCCGGGACCTTGGCGAACGGCGTTGCTGACCGGTTCCTCCCACAGTCGCAAGACGACGGCACGGGCGGCCTCGATGCCGCCGTCGAGATACACGGCGCCGATCACGGCCTCGAGCGCATCGGCCAAGATGGACTGCTTGTCAGCCCCGCCGGTTGCTCGTTCACCCTTGCCCAGCCGGATCGCGCTGCCGAGGTCGATAGCGCGTGCGATCTCGGCCAATGTGATGGCGTTGACCACGCCGGCACGAAGTTTGGCGAGTTGGCCTTCGGGTAGTTCGGGGTAGTGCACGAAAATCTTGTCGGCGATCGCCAGTCCGAGCACAGCATCGCCCAGGAACTCGAGTCGCTCGTTCGACTCGACATGGCCGTTTTCTGCGCACCATGAACGGTGCGACACCGCCAGGTTCAGCAGTTCGGGGTCAACGAATTGATAGCCGATCGTTGCCGGCAGAAGGCTGAGGCCGTCGTCAGAAGTCAGCTGTTTGCTCTGCGATCGATGTAGTCGATGGCGTCGCGCACCGTGCGAAGGTCTTCGAGATCTTCATCGTCGATCCGAAAGCCTACGGTTCGCTCGCTGAGTTCTTCTTCGATGGCTTCGACCAGTTCGATGAGCGCCAGCGAATCGGCTTCGAGATCATCGCTGAAGCTGTCGCCTTCGTTGATCGCCGTCGGCTCGATTTCGAGGATTTCAGCAAGACGCTCTCGCACGAGGGTCACAATTTCTGAGCGATCCATGGGACTCGAATTCATTAGGGTTTCGGCGGGCATAGCACCCCTCCTCTAGCATCTCCGATGGGCACCGGAGCCGCCAGAGTATAGCGAGAAATGTCGAAAAAAGTACATGGTGGGCTGGGCGCGTCGACTTGCGATACGTTAGACCGAACGAACCAACCCGCTGGGACCGACAACGCTTCGATCCCGTGAAAGCCTGCGAAAGGCATCAGACCATGGCGAAAGTTACGATTTACCACAATCCCCATTGAGGTTCCTCGAAGAATGCCTTGGCGGTCGCCGAGGATCTGGGAATCGATCATGATGTTGTGCTGTACATGAAAGAGCCGCCCGATGAAGCGGCGCTCAAGAAGATCGTGGCCGGGCTCGAGGATCCCGTCGAAGATCTGGTTCGCAAGGACTCCAAGTTCAAGAAGCTCGAACTCGACCCTGACGACTATGTCGATAACCCCGATGCAGTGGTAGCGGTCTTGGCAGAGCACAAGGCGCTTTTGCAACGCCCAGTTGTGGTCCATGGCAAAAAGGCCATAATCGGGCGCCCGAAGGACCGTATTGGTCCCTTTATTCAGGGCAAATAGCTCTTATTCATTGCCGGTTGGAAATACCGGGTGCTGATAACCTGTTACATATCGCCAGGAGGCAAACCACACTATGACAAGCCTGCAAACCCATACTCGACCAGTCGACCTGCCCGAAGAAGACCGGGCAGCATTCGTCATCAAGGTCTACCAACATGTCCTGGCCGCCGTCGGCGCTTTCGTAGCGATCGAAGCCCTGTTCTTCATGACCGGTGTCGCCGAGGGAATCTACAACATCACCTGGGGAAGCGGCAGCGGTGCCAGCTGGCTCTTGGTACTCGGTGGCTTCATGGTCGGCCAGTGGTTCGTATCTCAGGCCGTCTCTGACCTGGACAACCCCAGCCGTCAGTACGCCGGCCTGTTCGGCAGCTCACTGATCTACGCGTTGCTGTTTGCCCCTTTCCTGTTCTATGTCTACAACGTGCAGGACAGCAGCGGCACCGTCACCTCGGCGGCCGTGGTCACCGCCATCGGGTTTGCCCTGCTGACCTTTGTTGCTTTCACCACTCGCAAGGACCTGTCGTTCATCCGACCGTTGATCATGTGGGGCTTCGGTGGCGCCATGTTGCTCATCGTTGGTGCACTGCTCTTTGGCTGGAACCTCGGAACCTGGTTCTCGGTCGCCATGGTCGCCCTCTCGGGTGCGGCCATCCTCTACCAGACGCAGAACATCATCCGGAACTTCCCGGCCAATGCGTACGTCGCCGCCGCCGTGCAACTGTTCGGCTCGGTCATGACCATGTTCTGGTACATCCTGCGTATCTTCGCCTCCCGCGACTGATCCGCACAATCAAAGCGAACTTCGATCGATCCCGGCGCTTGCGGCGCCGGGATCGATCGTTTTGGCGAGTCCCTCCTACTGGAGTGCCTCAGATCGCTCGTTCAATGGCATCGATGATGCGGGCGTAGCCGGTGCAGCGGCACAGGTTGCCCGAGATCCCGATCTGGATCTCGTCACGCGTTGGTGTCGGATTTCGCTCGAGCAGGGCGCACGCCGACATGAGCATGCCCGGCGTACAGAAGCCGCATTGCACACCGCCTGCTTCCAGGATCGTCTGTTGCAGGCGGTGGAGCTTGGCGTCGGTGACCAGGCCTTCGACGGTCCGGATCTCTCGGCCTTGGGCTTGCACCGCCAGATACGAGCATGCGTTGACCGGTTGGCCATCGAGCAGCACCATGCAGGCCCCGCACTCGCAGTCGTCACAGCCTTCTTTGGTGCCGGTGAGCCCGACCTCGTTGCGGATCACGCCGAGCAGGTTTCGACTCATGTCGACACTGACGGGGTATTCGGTTCCATTCACCCGCAGGTTCACCGCAACCACCGAGGGGGTCATGACGAGGCTCCAATGCCCAGGGACCGGTTGACGGGAACGGCGATGAGTTCCCCGTTGGCGCGGCGGACTGCGGCGTCGACGGCTCGCTTCGCCATGACACCAATGGTGTGGCGTCGGTAGGTATCGCTGGCTCGGAGATCCGATATCGGCGCAGATTGGGCCGACGCCGATTCGGCGATCAGCGCCAACGTGACGTCGTCTGGTGGCCGCCCCGTTACGTCGAGTACGACGCTCATGATGGTCGGCGCCACCGCGGCCATCGCGATGTTGAGCGATGCGATCGTGCCATCGGCGTTGAGCGATACGGCGGCGGCTGCGCCGGCGACAGCGATCTCCATGGCGCGTCGATACTCGAGCCGGACATAGGCACTCGACGACCGTGCGGGCGGAGTCGACAACTTGATTGCCGTGCAAAGTTCGGCTGGTGTTGCGGTAGTGGTGCCGGGGCCGGACCACAGTTCGCCGATAGGCAAATCGCGAGCTCCGGCATGTGACTGCAGCTCCACGACGGCATCGAGCACCAGCAGTGGTGCGCCGGTGTCCATTGCCGGCGAACCGTTCATGATGTTGCCACCCAGGGTGCCAACATTGCGGGTCGAAGGTGATCCCACCAACGCCGCTGCATCGGCGAGCGCCGGGTAGGTCTCGACGATGACCGGGTCCGTCATGAGTTGCGCGTGGGTGACCCCGGCACCGATCCGGCAGCCGGTGTCGCCCATCGCAAGCGTTTGCAGTTCGCGGATGCGGTCGATGGCGACCAGCTTTTCGGGAAGAGGTTGCGCTCCGTGGCGGGCGCTAACCACAAGGTCCGAACCCCCTGCGACAGGTCGGGCACCATCGGCCAGTGCAGCGACCGCGTCGTCGATCGAGCGCGCAATGCTGAAGCTCATGCGTGATCGCCCGTGTCGAGCGATGTCGTCCACACGCGTTCGGCGGTCATGGGGAGTTGGCGCACCGGGCGGCCGATCACCTGCGTAATGGCGTTGGCTATGGCTGCGGCAGTGGCCACGTTGGGTGCTTCGGCCAAACCCTTGGCTCCGCGTGGACCGGCGCCCGCTCCCCCGGGTTCGATGAAGCAGGTGCGCACCGTCGGTGTGTCGGCAGCAGTCTGCAGCTTGTATTCGAGCAGGCCGGGGTTACGTTGGCGACCGGTCTCGTCATAGGTCGTCGACTCGGTCAACGCTTGGCCTATCCCCATCATGATGCCGCCTTCGATCTGGCCGAGTGCTCCGAGTGGATTCAAGATGGTTCCGGAGTCGTGAGCTGCACTTACGTCGAGCACACGCACCACGCCAGTATCGCGATCGACCCGCACGTGAGCGGCATGACACGAGAACTGGGGTGCGGCCCAGGCGGCCAGACCTTGATCGCCAACGCAGTTGGTGGAGAGCTCGGGGTACGGGGGCGGCGACTCCGACCCGGTGGCCAACAAAAGCTGGTCACCAGCCGCGATGGCGGCCAGTTCGATGATTGAAACCGATTTCGCCGGGGTGCCGGCGACATGAGCCGCGCCAGATTCGAGCACGATGTCGTCGGGGTCGGCTTCGAGCTCGGAGGCGGCCAGCTCGCGTAATTGTTGGGCGATGCGTTGTGATGCGCCGACGACTGCTCGGCCGTTGTTGATCAGCGTCTGCGAACCCGTGGCCCCGGTGTCGAACGGCCCGGCAGCAGTGTCTTGGTAGACGATTTCGAAGTCGGTTGGTTTCATGCCGAGTTCATCGGCAGCGAGATTGCGCAAGGTCATGACCGCACCCGTGCCGCATTCTTGTGCGCCGGTCACGATCTGTCCGCTTCCGTCGTCGTCGATGCGAACGATGGCCCCGGACGCAGCCGGAAAACTCGGCCACCAACCAACAGCGACGCCGATTGCTTCGTCTGGTCCGAGCTCATCGGCGGGTGTGGCATTCTCGACGGCAGCATCGATGCACGCTTGAAGTCCAATGGCGTCGTACACCTGACCAACTGCACCCGTGTCACCTTCGGCGACGCCATTCAGTTTGCGAAAGGCCACCGGATCCATGTTCAGAGCCCGAGCCACGTCGTCGGTGTGGGACTCGAGTGCCCAGCAAACCTGCGGCGCCGTGGGGGCACGGACAGAACCCGATGGCTGTCGGTTGGTGTAGATCAGGCTGGCTTCGATGTGCACATGATCGATCTTGTACGGGCCAGCGGCATGCATGGCCGCAAGCTGGGGGAAGAACGCAGCGTCGGCGGCATAGGCGCCGTTGTCGATCAGTAACCGACCCTTGCGAGCGGCGATGGTGCCATTGGAGCGCACGCCGGTGGTCAGCTCCACGATCATGCCCTCGCGACGGCGGTCAGGGGCCAAGAACTCTTCGCGCCGGGTGAACACCAGCTTGACCGGTCGTTTCGCTACTCGGGCCAGCGCTGCGATGTGCGCTTCGAAGTGGAAACCGCACTTGCCGCCGAAACCGCCGCCGAGATGCGGCACGATGATGCGCACCTTGTTCGAAGCCATGCCGAGCGTCTCACACACACCGGCACGGGCATCGAATGGCACCTGTGTACTGCTCCAGATCGTGACCTTTCCACCCTGCCACTGCGCCAGAATCGCACGTGGCTCGATCGGCGCGGCATGACTGGCGTCGGCGCGGTAGCTGCTGGTGATCACGTGGTCGGCTTCGGCCAACCCGGCTTCGATATCGCCCTTGGCGATAGACGAGAACGAGCAGACGTTGCGGTCGCGCACGGTGTCGCCGGTCACGGCGTAGCTCTCCCAGTCTTCGTGCACCAACGGCGAGTCGGGCCCAAGCGCTGCTTCGAGATCGACCACTGGCTCGAGCTCTTCGTAGTGCACGACAATTGCTGCAGCCGCAGCTGCAGCTTGTTCGGGCGTGGTCGCCGCCACCGCTGCCAACACCTCGCCTTCGAAACGGATGGTGCCGGTGGCAAAGAGCGTGCGGTCCGGGATCACCGGGCTGTAGTGCACGGCAGGCACGTCGTCCGCGGTGAGCACCGCGACGACGCCGGGCATCGTTTGCGCGAACGAAGTGTCCACGCTGATCAATCTCGCATGGGCCACATCCGCATAGCGGAATGCGGCAAAGGCCATGCCCGTGAGCGACAGGTCGGCGCCGTAGCGGCCGCTTCCTGTGACCTTGGCCTCGCCGTCGGCACGATCAAAGCGTGGCAGTTCGTGGGGGACAACCGGTGCGACCATCGGCCCGCAGCATAGTTCTGCGCCCGCAACAAGGGACGTGAACCAGTTACGCGTCCCTTCCGACCGGACGTGTACCAAGTACACGTCCCTTGTGATCAGGGGGTGGCGAGGGCGGCGGTGAGTTGGCCGACGAGGTCGGTTTCGGCCAGTTCGTGGGCGGCGCGAGCGGCGTTCAGGATGGCGTTGGCCGACGAAGAGCCGTGGCTGATCATGCAGACGCCCTTGACGCCGACCAGTGCGGCTCCACCGACGGTGTCAGGATCGGTGCGTTCGTACAGCGGCATGAGCGCCGGCAGTAACAGCTCTGCTCCTTTGCGCGCATCGTCGGACGAATCAAACGCTTCGAGCAGCGCGTTCACGATTTCTTTGGCGGCCCCCTCGAGCGACTTGAGCGCGACGTTGCCGGTGAAGCCGTCGGTGACGATCACGTCGACGTCGCCACCGAGAAGATCACGACCTTCGACGTTGCCGATGAAGTTCGCACCAGTGGCTTGTTGCCATTCCGTTTCGCTGAGCAGCGGGTACGCCGCCTTGGTCAACGGCGATCCTTTGCTGGCCTCTTCACCGTTCGAGAGCAGGCCGACCCGTGGCGCTTCCACTCCGTAGCGAGCCCGTGCGTAGACGGCACCCATGCGGGCGAACAATGCCAGCAAATCGGGAGTGCAGTCGACGTTGGCTCCGGCGTCGATCAAAATGTTTGGTGTGCCACCGCCGAACATGGGTAGCGGGGTGGCGATCGATGGTCGGCTGACACCCTTGATGCGCTTCATGCGCAGCGTGGCGGCGGCAAGGGCCGCGCCGGTATTGCCGGCCGAGATCATGCCCGAGGCCCGGCCGTCACGAACAGCTTCGGCCGCCCGTACCAGGCTGGAGTCCTTCTTGGTGCGGACGCTCTTGGTCGGATCCTCGTCCATGGCGATGACTTCGGACGCCGAGATGACTTCTAGCGATGTTTCGCCGATTGCTTCGGGCTGACCAACGAGAACAACCGGGATGCCTTCATCGGCGGCGAGTTGCGCACCTGCGACGATCTCGCCGGGCGCATTGTCGCCACCCATGGCGTCGACCGCAATCGGGAGCATGAGCTACGAAGGTCGAGTCAGTCGACGTCGATGACCTGGCGGCCGCCGTAGTGGCCACAGTTGCCACACACGCGATGTGGGACCTTGACCTGAGCGCACTGCGGGCAGGTGCTTCGTGCTGGCTTATCGAGCGACCAGTTCGAAGCCCGGCGAGCACGGGTCTTCGCCTTGGAGGTCTTCTTCTTTGGAACTGCCATGGGGCTCTCCCGGTATACGAACGACCAGCAAGACTACCCGAATCAAACCCGATTCGACTCCGCGATCGCCAGTTCTTCGAATCAGTTGGGCACCAGACCCAGGGGTTGTGAACTCAGAACTTCGGCACCGGCCTCGGTCACGACCACTTGTTGCTCCAATTTGACGGACTCGGCCCCGTTCGGCGGCGACGCCAAGGCCTCGGCGCACAGCACCATGCCGACACAGATCTCGCCGTCGTAGCCCGACGAGGCAAAGTGATCCCGATTCAAGATCAGCGGATACTCGTTGCACATACCGATGCCGTGAGCTATGGCAGCGTTGGCAGGCGAATGAATCGTTGGATCGGGCAGGTGTGCTCCGTGGCAGATCTCCGCGAACGACGCGCCGGGTCTGAGAAGCTGGATCGTCGTGCGCAACTGTTCGCTGGCCGCGTCATGCAGCCGCTGCTGCTCAGAAGTCGGTCGCTGTGAGCCTGCAAGCCACGTGCGTGAGATATCGACCGAGTACCCGCCGACGCCGATGAGATCAGTGTCGAATGCGACAAGATCCGTGGGGCCGATCACGTTGGCCGAGCATTCCTGATACCAGGGATTTGTCCGCAGTCCTGCGGTCAGCAGACGAGTCTCTAGCCACTCGCCCCCCGCCTCGATATTTGCGCGGTGCAGTTCAGCCCATAGGGCTTGCTCGGTCATGCCAGGGCGCATCTTGAACCGCATTTGATCTATGGCGTGATCACATGCGTCGACAGCGACGCGGATGGCGGCAATCTCTTGCTCTGTCTTGATACAGCGGGCGCGGTTCGCTACCCGTTGTCCGTCATGTAGCCGCACCCCGTGGCGAGTCAGCGCATCGGCACCAGCTGGATCGAGCCGATCTACCGCCAGGTCATTTGCTCCCGCCAGCAGCCCAATGATCTCGCTGGCCCAGCGTTGCACGAACTCGCTCGTTCGTCCGCCAGTGATGAAGTCGTACCATGACACAGCGGTGCGAACTTCGTCGACTCCGGCATGGCCGTCGGACAAGTGCTCGCACCCTTTGAATTCGAACAGCACAACGTCGCCTTCGCCAGGGATGAATACGTAGCGGCAGGGATTGTGAAGCGAGTAGACCTGCATATTCGACGTTCCTGTTGCGTAACGAATCGTGATGGGGTCATAGAACAACCCCGCGTCGCAACCTGACTCGATGATCGATGAGCGCAGCCGGGCGAGCCGGCCTGCCTCGAGCGCAGCGTCGATCACAGAATGAGGCCATCGGTGTGAGCACTGACCGTTTGCGCCGCCAACAGATGCGCCTCGGTCACGCGACCATAGACGCTTCGGGTGCGATCGAGCGGGCCGATCACGCCCGGGCGGTCCGCATAGGAGAGCACCAGCACGAGGCGCTCGCGCTGGCCTCGGACCGCAGTCACCTGGTGTAACGAGTAACGGCCGAGAAAGAGTTGCAGATCGCCAGCTCCGTTGTTCGTGGACTGCAAACTGCTTGCGTCTTGGCCGTCCAGGACTGCTCGAAGCCCGGTGAGGTTCTCATTGCCCGGGCTTCTCAGATTATGGCGATACACGAAATGTCCACCGCTGTCTGGTTTCTGGATCACGATCGTTGCGACGAACTCGTTGGTGTCGTAATGCCACGGGTAGGCCCCGCCAGGCGGCAGGACCGTGGCAACGAGGCCCGCGAGCGGGTCGGCGTACTCGAACACGCGCTCCAGACCGACACAGCCTGCAATGAAACTCTTGAACATCGGCGAGACGTACAGTCGATGCGCGGCACAGTGCGGCGCAATCATGTCCCGAGTCACGTGGCCCGCGTCCCATTCGAGCTTCGCACATCGTGGATCGTCGGCATCGAGCTTGGACTCGAGGTCGGTTCGTGCGTAGACGGTTCCGTAGTGGCGCCGGATCTCGATATGGCGTCGAGCATCGTTCAGTGTTCCAGCGATGTCACCGATCGCGGCCGGTTGCAAGAAGCCCGGCAGTGTTACGGCGCCACGCTGGGTGAGCTCGCTGCGCACCTCGGCAACGAGCCTCGCCGACGCCGCCGAACCAGCTTGCAACGCATACGTGGTGGTGTCGACGATGTCATCAACGACTCCGACCTCTGCATCTGCCAACACAAGTGCCTCCTGGGATGTCGAGTGCTGTCAATCAGGACATCACGACCAGGAACATGAGTCCAACAAATGTTTGCATGCTGTTGTCATGAGAGTCTTTCATATAGAATTGCCAGTCATGCATCCGCTACTCCTGGATTTGCGCCACTACGAAACCGTCGTGGCCATCGTGGACCTCGAGACGATGACCAAGGCAGCGGCCCATCTATCGACCACCCAATCTGCACTCAGCCATCGGCTCGCCGAAGCCGAACGCCGACTGGGTACCAAGCTGTTTCATCGCGGCCCGAACCGCAGGCTTTCGCCGACGCGCGATGGCTTGGCCGTCCATCAGGTTGCATCCCGAGCCCTCGGTGATCTCGGTCGCACAGAACGCCATCTTGTTCGAGCCAGCGAACCGCGCATTGAGACGATTCGAATCGCCGTGGGTAGTTATGACTGCTATCACTGGTTCCCAGGCTTCCTTCGCCGGGTACGCGACACCATGGCGACTATCGACCTGGATCTGGTAGCAGTTGGCGACGAGCCCGGTGCTGCGCTGCGAGGCGGAGACGTCGACATCGTCATTGCCCCTGGTCGACCCGAGGGGGCATTGCGCCTGGTAGAGCTCTTCGACGACGAACTCGTTCTCGTCACTGATCCCAATCACCATCTTTGCGCGGCCGACGTCGTGGAAGCAGGTGATCTGGCCGCAGAGACCTACTTGACGTACAACTCCCAGCCAACGCCAGGCTTTGAGTACGACCGGTTCTTCCGGCCCGCCCTGGAGTATCCAATGGTGGTGCGTGTGGTACGCCAAACGAGTGCCATCACCGAGCTTGTCGCCGCAGGCGCAGGCGTAGCGATCCTGAGTAGGTGGGCGCTCGAACCAGGACTGCAAGCAGGACGGTTGTCTGCAACGAGATGTGGCGGTGATGGACTGGAGCTGACATGGCACGCCGCAACCCGCCCGGGTGACGACAGGTCAGAAATGATCGTTGGCGAACTCATCGACCATCTTGGTGGGCGAGCTAGTCGAACGTGATGTCGGAGAGGGCGGCCCAGCGGGGATCGGCTGGTGGTTCGGCTTCGGGATCGGCTTCGGCTTCGACTGTGGTGGGAAAGCGACTGGGGTCCGGCCCCTCGCAGTCGTCGCGGCACAACGGTGCGACCGGCAGGTTCAGCAGCACGGTCTCGCGAACCATGGGTTCGAGATCAACCTCGTTTTCGGCGAGCAGATACGTCTCACCTTCGTCTGGCCGCTTCTCGAAAACCTCTCGCAACTCGATTGCGGTGGTGTCGGTTTGCTCTTCGAGACAGCGTCGGCAGGGGCCGGTCCAGGCAACTTCGATCGTTCCCTGCGCAACCAGTTCTTCGCCCACGACTTCGAGCGCCAGGTCGAGGTGCAACTCGGTAGCGCGCACTTCGGCAGTCACCAAGGCCATGCCATCGAGTGGCGGCAGAGAAACCGTGAATTGTTTCTGGGACCCGGGTTTACGCTTGAGCGGCGTGATGTCGACCTCGAGTGCCGACGGCTGCACCGCTAGTACCCCTGTGCTTCGGGAGGAAGCGGCGCCTGCATGGGATCACCCATTGGCCGCGACGGTGGCGGAGTCGGTGTCGGCGGTTCGTCGAGCGGATGAGCAGCCCGGGGCTGGGCTTGCTCGCCGAGTTCGTCGAGCAGGTTGCCCTGCAGTTTGGTGCGACCCGCACCCACTTGTTGCAGGGTTCGTTGCAACACATTCTCGAAGCTGCCGAGTTTCTGGTCGCAGTAGTCTTCGGCTTCGAGACGTAGTCGACGTGAATCGGCTTCGGCGACCTCGAGCACCTTGCGGGCACGAGCCTCGGCGGCCTTGACGACCTGCGTGCGTTGCACCATCTGCTCGGCTCGGTTCCGAGCCAGCGCTACGATCTCGTCGCCTTCGCGCCGCATCTTGGCCCGGAACTCTTCGCGTTCTTTGAGCAGCCACCGCGCCGATCGGAGTTCGTCGGGCATGTTCGCCTGGATCTCGTCGATCAGCGCCAGGACGTCTTCTTTGTTGATCGTGGAGCTGGCAGACAGCGGCAACGGACGGGCCGACTCGATCACATAGCGAAGCTCGGCTACGAGATCGGCAACACCGGCGGGAGCACCCTGGGCGGCGTCGGCTCCGTTCATGTCATCGAATGGGTGTGAATCAGTCACTATCCGCCATTTTGGCACGCAAACGAGCCAAAACCGGACCAGGGACCATGGAACTTATGTCACCACCGAATCGAGCGATCTCGCGGATGTACTTCGAGGCGATGAATGAGCTCAAACTCGTGGATGGCAAGAACATGGTCTCTACGCCCGATAGCTGCTTGTTTATCTGCGCCTGTTGCAGTTCGCTCTCGAAGTCTCCGGCGGCTCGCAAACCCTTGATGATGAAGTCGACCTGCTGATCGACAGCCAGGTCGACGACCAATCCGCTGTGCATCATCGGACGAACATTATCGACGCCGACGAACACTTCGGCGATGATATCGAAGCGTTCGGCCAAGGTGAATACGCCGCTGCCCTTGCCCGGGTTGCCGACGGCAGCAACGACGACCTCGTCGAAGGCACGGGCGGCAGTTTCGACGATCTCGACATGACCGTTGTGTATGGGATCGAACGACCCTGGATAGAGCACTCGTGTCACGCGTTTTGACTCCCTTGTCCTTGCGTTTGTCACTGCGTCGGCTGTATCAGGATCCGAACTCGGGCCCGCTGACGATGGTTACCACGGTACTTCCATAGGTGCGGCTGCGGAGTGATTCCCACGGCTCGCTCACATGGATCGGATCATTCGACTCGGCGACCACGAGATCTGCTGTCGCGCTGGCGAAGAGCAGATCCCAGTCGTCGAAGCCGTACGGCGGGTCGGCGAGCACGACATCATGATGGGGGGCGGCTGCGAGCCAGCGAAGCGAATCGGTTGACACCACCGTTGCTTGATCTTCGAAGCCGAGTGTCTCGATATTCTCACGCACCGCCGTCAGTGCATGGCGATCGCGTTCGACGAAGGTGGCGTGACTTGCCCCACGGCTCAAAGCTTCGAGGCCGAGTGCTCCGCTGCCAGCAAAGAGATCCACGAAGGTGGCGTCTTGGATTGCGTTCAAACTGAACAGAGCATTGAACGTGGCCTCGCGAACTCGGTCGGTCGTTGGTCGTGTCGTGGTCCCGTCAGGGACCACCAGTCGGCGGCCCCGGGCCGATCCTGCAACTATGCGCACCGCTTCAGTATGCCCATCCGCCGACGTGCTCGGATGCCACGACTCGAGACGCTACGAGTACAGTCCCGTTGGTGGACGTGCCTGACCAGATCGTATGTGTCGAGTGCCAGGGCACCTGTTACCGGTTGACCCAGCGCCCCGCCGATGATCCCTTTCTGCCGGGCGACTTCGTGGCATATCGATGCCCCGATTGTGCCGAACGCTTCGACCTGGTCATGACCGACCCCGACGAAGACGACCCGTACTAGCCGTACTGGACCGTTAGCGTGCTGGCCGCCAGAATCCCAGCAGCGGCGGTGAATCCTCAACGGTCAACTCGTCGGCGTCGGTGTACCCGTGGCGCCGATAGAAATCGTAGTTGCGCGGATTGCTCGACTCGAGAAACGTGGGCAGACCGATCGCGTCGGCTTTGCTGAGCATCTTGGCCAACACCATGCTTCCGAGCCCTTGGTTCTGGCGATCGGGGTGGGTTCCGAGGATGCCGAGGTACCAGTGCGTCTGCGATGGGCGATGCACTGCCATGGCTGCGCTGAGTTTTCCGGTGACGGCGATGCGATCACCCAGTTGTGCTGCAAAAGCCGTCGTGAACGGCATGGCCTGATCGTCTCGCAGGGCTTCGTTCTCTGTCGACGATGACTCCTTCGGCGCCGTCCACAGCGCCACGGCACCCTCGTCGTCGATCGAGTGAATAGCGTCGCCGGGTGTGCTGCGGGCCACCAACATGCGGGCGAGCACGATGCCCGTCTCGATCGCAATGGTGTCGCTGGTGTCGTAGATCCACTTCCATATGGGGTCGTCGGCGAATGATGCGGCGACCGTGGTGGCGACGGACTCGAGTGCTTCTTGACCAACACGGCGGACTTCGGACATGGCACCATCTTGGTGCATGGAAGAACCAGAACTTGCCTCACCGTGGGCTTTGCAGCTCGCAGCTCGGATCGAGAAGCTCACGCCGCCGACCACCGCGGCGGTGTGTGCGGCGGCGGCCCTGGCCACGATCGAATTACTCGACGACGAACGCGCCCAGCCCGATGGCATCTGGCATGCGTCGGTGCAAACCTGGAACGGCGAGCGCATCAGGAAGATCGTGCGTCGTGCCCGAGCATCGGCGTGGGAACGTGCCCAGAACGTCGGCGGCGTAACCGTGGAGCGCGATGGCGCCGAGGTGCGTGCGTTCGTGCCCTCTCCAATGGATCAGGCGCCACCCGAAATCACCAAGCTTCAGATCCAGTCGACCGCACTCGACGACGTCGAACCACTATCCGGGCTGCCAGACCTGGCAGCCTCCACCCTGGTGATCGGAATCACTCCCCTCTTCGAAATGAGCTGGGGCAAGCAAGCCGCTCAGTGCGCCCATGCGGGGCAGCGAGCATGGATGTTCGCCGACGAAGCAACCCGGTCTGAGTGGGACGGCGCTGGCCGCCCGATCGCCGTGGTGCATCCCGACGCATCGTTGTGGAGCGCTCTCGACGATGTCGCCACCACCCGTATCCACGACGGCGGTTTCACCGAAATACCACCTGGCACGAACAGCTCTATCGCCTGGTTTACTGACTAACGAGAGGCAGGCTCACCGAGCACGCCGAAGTGCAGAAGCGCGCTGCGGGCCTGCTCGGGGCCCTTTGCCAATCCGGCTTGCAGACCAGCAGCGACGGCGCCATCGACATTGATCTGGTTGTCGTCGATGAACAGCACTTGATCAGCAGGTAGTCCCAGATCGGCGACGGCGTAGTCGTAGATCTCGCGTTCCGGTTTGGCCAGACCGAGCTCATAGGAGAGATAGGACCGCTCACACAGGCCCTGCACGACCTCGGCATCCTGTTGGTTTTCCCAGTGGATTGAGCTGGTGTTGCTGAGCATGCCGGTGATCACACTGGCAGGCACTGCGTTCACGAGCTCGACTGCCCCGGGGTACAGACCCTGCGGGAAGGCCACGAAGCGTTCGATGAAGTGTTCTGCGGTGCCCTCGAGCGAGAGCTCGTCGACAATGGTGGCAGCGAAATGCTCGACCGTGCATCGACCCCGTTCGAACAGTTGCACTGCTGGGCTCAGGATCCAGGCGTTCCAGATCTCTTCGGGTGTGAGCGCTGACGGACCCAACACGTTCTCGAGCGAGTCAAGTTGCACGATGACCCCGCCCATGTCGAACAGCACAGCCTGTATCTCATTCATGTGATCGAGCTTAGAGAAATTGGATGCGCTGCGAGTCTGGGTTTGCGATCGCGACGCACCCTACGGTGGCGTATGACCATTCTCGAAGACTTCTCTCTGGGCGGCATGCGAGCCGTTGTCACCGGCGGCGGCAAGGGCATCGGACGCGGCATCGCGTTGTGCCTGGCCGAAGCAGGCGCCGATGTCATGGTGAGCGCCCGCACCCAGGCCGACGTCGACACGGTGGCTGCAGAGATCAGCGAGCTCGGTCGAGGCGGCTACGGCCATACGGCCGATGTCACCTCCCCGGGTCAGCTCGATGCGTTGGCAGCAGCCGCGGTCGACAAGATGGGTGGGCTCGACATATGGGTGAACAATGCTGGCGGGCTACCCGATGGCACCGCCCGCTATATGACCCGCACTGATCCCGAGCAATGGCAAGCACAGATCGATCTGAACCTGACTGCGGTTTGGAAGGGTTGCGTGGCTGCGGCTGGCCAGATGGGCGATGGCGGTTCGATCATCAACATCTCATCGACCGCCGCCCGCGGCGGACAGGTCAAGAACGGTCCCTACGGCGCATCGAAGGCAGCGGTGAATTCGTTGACCGCTTCGTTCTCGCTCGAGCTCGCTCCGAACGTGCGAGTCAACGCCGTGTCGCCGGGCCCGGTGCCGACACAGAACTTCATCGACAGCGTCGGCTACGAAGGCGATCGCAAGGAGATGATCGACAAGCAGATGAAGATCCCGTTGGGACGCATCGGCAGCGAGCGCGACATCGGCGCCGCAGTTGTCTTCCTGGCGTCGCCGGCTGCGTCGTGGATCACTGGGCAAGTGCTGCTTGTGAACGGTGGCCGGTGACCGACCGGCAACTCCCAGCGGATGCGACTCCGGCGCGCACCACACCGTCGTTCACCAGCGAGACAGTCCCGAAGGCATTGTGCAATGCACATCATACGACCGTGTGGGCCGAGCTCGTCGTAGAGCACGGTGCTGTGTTGTTCATCGAGGAAGACCCGCCGTGGCGCACCAGAATCACCGCTGGTTCACGGCAGGTAATCGTGCCAAACCGCAAGCATCATGTTGACCCGGAAATCGACAGCGTCTTCCACGTTCAGTTCTACGACTAGTGTCCTGTCCGGGTATTGATGGCCTTCTTCCGCACTCTGGCTAACGGGTATTGCTCACGCTTGAGCCGGTTTGGTGACATAGTGGTTGCTGAGCCTCCAGTCGGTGAGCTCTAGCTCTTGAGCAAGAAGTCGGTTTCTTCGTCGGCCAGCAATGTGTCGACCTCGGCCCGCAACGCCTTGTGCTGCTGAAGAGACGGGTCGCTATCGAGTACCGAGAATGCGTCCTCGCGTGCCTTTTCGACCCAGTAGCGGTCGCGCCGCAGCGAAGCCAGTTTGAGATCGCTGCGCCCCTTCTGGCGCTCACCCATGATCGTGCCCTCGCCTCGGAGCTCGAGATCGATTTCGGCGAGCTCGAAGCCATCGGTGGAGTCGACGAGCGACTGCAATCTGGCAACCGATATCTCAGTCGATCCACCGGCGACCAGATAGCAGAACGACTGATGCCCACCACGACCGACGCGCCCCCGCAGCTGGTGAAGCTGAGCAATCCCGAATCGGTCGGCATCCAGGATAATCATGACCGTGGCGTTGGGCACGTCGACACCCACTTCGATCACGGTCGTGGCCACGAGTGCATCGAGTCGACCGGAGCGGAATTGCGCCATCGTCTCCTCTTTTTCCGCCGAGCTCACTCGGCCGTGCAGCAGCCCCAGCGAAAGGCCCTGGAGCTCGTCGGATTGCAACCGGACATAGGTTTCCTCGGCAGAGGTCGCTTCGAGCTTGCTGCTCTCCTCGACGAGTGGTGTGACGATGTAGGCTTGGCGGCCGTTTTCGATCTCGGTGCGCACGTGCTGCCACATGGATGCTTCGGCATCGGGATCGACGCCGGTCAGGTCGAGCTTGCCCTCGTCGTTTTCGAAGGGTTGGCGAATCCACGTGGTTTGAATCGGCGTGCGCCCGACCGGCATCTCGTCGATCACCGAAACGTCGAGATCGCCATAGACCGTCATTGCCGCCGTTCGAGGAATGGGTGTCGCCGTCATGACCAGCACATCGGGCACCGCTTCGCCTGCGCCCTTGTCGCGCAAAGCCGCTCGCTGTTCGACACCGAAGCGGTGTTGCTCGTCGATCACGACCATGCCGAGTGACGGGAAACCGACCGAATCCTGAATCAGCGCGTGCGTGCCGATCATGAGATCGATACGCCCCTCGGCCAAACCAGCATCGATCTTGCGGCGATCGGCTGCGGTCGTGCGATTCGTGAGCAGCGCGATGCCGAGCGGCCGAGTTCCCATCAGCGAACCCTGACCCCGCGTCTGATCGACCTCGACTTCGAGACCCTCGACCATGTCACGAATACTGGCAAAGTGCTGCTCGGCAAGTACTTCTGTCGGGGCCATCAGAGCGCCTTGATGCCCACCTTGGATTGCGGCCAACAACCCCGCGACCGCAACGATGGTTTTGCCGGCACCCACGTCACCCTGCAGTAGACGGTGCATCGGCGAGGTTGCCCGCAAGTCACCGAACATCTCTTCGATGGTGCGCCGCTGGGCGTTCGTGGGTTCGAACGGCAGGTGCGCCAGAAATCGGTCAACGAGCCCGCCATCGGGGTCATGCTTTACGCCGACAGTCGACGCTTCGAGCTCGCGTTTGCGGCGAACCAGGGCGACCTGGATGCGGAACAGCTCGTCGTAGATCAACCGACGGCGCGCATGATTCACCTGATCGATCGACTCGGGCATGTGAATGTGGGTGAGAGCGGTGGCCCGATCGATCAGACCATGACGTTGCAGGAGTTGGCGAGGCACGGGGTCGGCCAGCCCGCGCTGGCTGCTACGTCGCAATGTCTCGCCCACCGCCGATGAGATCTCTGCGGTGCCGATGCCCGCCTTTTCGCTGTTTGGATAGACGGGCACGATCCGACCGGTCTGGTCACCGATCAAGTCGACGATCGGGTTCGTCATCTGTTTGGAGCCGCGATACTCCTCGCACTTGCCGAAGATGACCGCCGACATGCCAGCACGAAGCTGCTTTGTCCGCCACGCCTGGTTGAAGAACGTCATGCGCATGCGACCGGTGCGATCTTTGACATCGACAAACACCATGGTTCGCTTGTTGTTCTTGGTTCGCCGACTGGTGACATTGGCGATCTCGACCATGACCATGCCCTGATCGCCAGGCATGAGCTCGTCGATGGTGGCCTCGTTCGTACGATCGATGTAACGGCGCGGGTACGTCGTCAGGATGTCGTACAACGTGTAGATGTCGAGCACGGCGAAACCCGCCCGCCGCTTGGTTCCAACCCCAGCCAACTTGTCGAGCTGCATGCCATCGAGCTCGGCAAGTGTGATCGCGTTGCCGTGCTCGCCCATAGCCCGAACTGTATTCCACCGCTCCGCTCGGGACGACGTTCCGAAGCCGAAGCCAGGCTTCGTACGTGCGTATCTTCTGGGTCTTGCGTATCTTCTGGGTCTGACCCAGATGGTACGGCGCTACTCGATGCCGAGGTAGTAGTGGTAGAGGGGCTGTTCGCCTTGGTGGACTTCGATATCGATGTCGGGGTGGCGCTCTTCGAGCCAGGCTTGTATCAACGACGTGCCGGCTTCGGTGGCATCGACGCCAGCGATCAGCGTTAGAAGTTCGTGATCGTCTTCGACCAGTACATCGATCAGATTCGTGGTGGCGGTCACGACGTCTGGGGCGACCGCAGTGATGCCAGCGGGGCCTATGCCGATGAAGTCGCCGGTGGTGACGGGGCCGGCGTCGCTGTTGGCGTTGCGCACTGCTTGGGTGACTTCGCCAGCCACGATCGACGAGGCGGCTTCGGTCATTGCAGCCGCGTTCTCGTCTGCGGCAGCCTCGGGATCGAACTCGAGCAGTGCTGCGAAACCTTCGGTGACACTGCGGGTGGGCACGACTCGCACGATCTTGTCGGTATGTGCATCGACCTGGTTGGCCACCGGGATGATGTTCTTGTTGTTCGGCAGCAGAAGGACTTCGTCGGCCGCGACCTGATTCACGGCGTGCAGCAGGAGCTCGGTCGGCGGATTCATGGTCTGGCCACCGAGCACCATCGCGGTCGCGCCGAGTGATTCGAAGATGTCTCGAATGCCTTCACCAACGCCGACCGTGATCACGCCGCAACGGCTCTGTTCGGTGGTGTGGACAACGATGCTGGCTTCGCCTTCGGCGGGAGGCGGGGCATTCGGGTCCACGAGCGTTTCCATGTGATCGAGCTCTTCGAGTAGATCGGTGACGCGGATCTTGTGAGGTCGCCCCACCGCAATACCGGCTTCGATCGACGCACCGATGTCGTCGCAGTGGATGTGACAGTTCCATAGTCCGTCGCCACCCACGACCACGATCGAGTCGCCGATGTCTGCCCATGCCGAACGGAACTCGCCGATGCGGTCGTCGTTGGCGTCGAGGAAGAACATGACCTCGTATCGCAGGTCGGCGATGCTCTTTTCGCCGTCGTTGACTGCTGGCGCGGGCGCAGGCGCCTGTGCCACGCGAACGAAATCGGTGGGGGCAACGGGAAGTTCTCGCCCGTCGACCTCGTGTAGCAGCGCATCGACCAACAGCAACAGGCCTTGGCCACCGGCATCGACGACGCCGGCGTCTTTCAGGACCGGCAACATTTCGGGCGTGCGGGCGAGGGCATCGTAGCCCTGCGCTCGGCCCGCCTCGAGGGTGGCCAGCAGGTCAGCGCCACCTTCTGCAGCTGCGGTTGCGCCCTCGGCGACTTCGCGAACAACAGTCAAGATCGTGCCCTCGACGGGCCGTTGCACTGCCCCGTAGGCAGCTTCGGCCGCAACGGTGAACGCCTTGGCCCACATGTGGGCATCGTCGGCACCGGAGCCGCCCTCGGTCCGCACCGTGTCGGCCAGCCCGCGCAGAATCTGCGACATGATCACGCCGGAGTTGCCCCTGGCGCCCATGAGCGACCCGTGGCTGATGGCCTTGCATACCGCATCGAGATCATCGGCGCCGGCGAGCTCGGCGCATACGGACTCGAGCGTCAGCGACATATTCGTGCCGGTGTCACCATCGGGTACTGGGTACACGTTGAGTGCATTGATCATTTCCTTGTGACTCATCAACAAGTCGCGGAAGGTCGCAATCACAGATTTGATCTCTTGCGAACCGAGTCGCTGAGCCACAGACACGGCCGCAATCGTAGGCGATAGGTGTCGAAGTTGAATCCTTGGACCATGGAATACCTGATCGATTCCATGGCGATCTCCATCCAGTCGAGGGGCGCTTCTGCGACTCTGGCTCAGCGAGTAGCTTCGTAGCCATGACGCTGGTGAAGCCCGACTTGGTTCTCGACAATGCAAACGTGATCACGGTTGACTCGGACATGCCGAGAGCCGGGAGCATCGCCATCCTTGGCGACCGCATCGTGGGTGTGGGCGAGCGCTACGCCTTCGCCACGACCGGCGCCCGCCATGTCGACATGGACAGCGCCACGGTCGTTCCCGGTTTCAACGATGCCCACAACCACATGGGCGGCTACGGCGCCGCCCTGAACGAGGTGGCCATTCAACCGGGTGTGGCCAAGTCGGTCGAAGAGATAGTGAGCGCCATTGGTCGCCGAGCCGCCGAGACACCGCCGGGCGTGTGGGTCATCGGTACGGGCTACGACGACAACAAGCTGGCCGAACGGCGCCACCCAACTCGCCAGGAACTCGACGCAGTCAGCCCGGACAACCCGGTGTTGTTGAACCACACGTCTGGCCACTTCTGTGTGGTCAACACCGCGGCGATGCGCCTGGCTCGTGTGGGCGAGGTCGCCGTTCCCGAGGGCGGCGTTGTTGCGGTTGACGAACACGGAGAACCGAACGGCCTGCTCGAGGAACAAGCCCAGACGTTGGCGCGAGGGCTACTTCATCCACGGGCAATTGCCGACATGGTGCAGAACCTGGGTGCGGCATCGGACAAATATCTGAGCGAGGGCATCACCAGCTGCCAAGAAGCTGGCGTCGGCGGAATTCTGGGCACCAAGGAACCACTCGAACTGGCGGCCTATCAACAAGCCCGCCGCGAAGGCCGTTTGCGAGTGCGGGTCACGCTCATGCCTGCGGTCGAAACCCTGCACGCCACAGATCATCACGTCGACGACGATGAACCGTTCGTGCTCGACCTGGGGCTGCATTCGGGCTTCGGCGACGATTGGCTCAAGTTCGGTGCCGTCAAGATCTTTGCCGACGGTTCGCTCATCGGGCGCACCGCCGCCATGTTCGACGACTTCGAAGGTGAGCCCGGCAACAAGGGCTACTTCCAGATGGACGAAGCTCGCCTGCACGGCCTGATCATGAAGGCGCACCGATCCGGATGGCAGGTTGCGGTTCACGCCATTGGCGACCGGGCGGTTTCGTCGGTGATCGATGGGTACACGGCAGCTCAAGAGCGCTATCCGCGTGCCGGCACTCGTCATCGCATCGAACATTGCGGTATGACTCGGGCCCAAGACGTGGCCCGTATTGCTGCGCTCGGCGTGATCCCGGTTCCGCAAGCTCGCTTCATCAGCGAGCTCGGCGATGGCATGGGTCGTGCCATCGGCAGTCGCAAGCCAGACTGCTATCGCATGCGCAGCTTCCTCGATGCCGGCATCGTGTTGCCCGGCAGTTCGGACCGCCCCGTCGTCAACGGCGCTCCCCTGCTGGGTATCCACGACCTGGTGAACCAGCGCACCGCCGACGGCGACCCATTCAATCCCCACGAAGCGCTGACCGCCGACGAAGCGCTCCACAGTTACACCCTGGGCTCGGCCTATGCCGCCTTCGACGAGAACAACAAGGGCTCGATCACCACCGGCAAGCTTGCCGACCTGACCGTGCTCGACCGCGACATCACCACCACAGATCCTGAGTCGATAGATACGACCAAGGTGGTCGCCACCATGGTCGGCGGCTCCTTCGAATACGGCAGCTTCTAATTGTCCATGCGCCTGCGCAAAGACAATTGCCGAATTGTCCATGCGCCTGGCGCAAAGACAATTGGCGTTAGCGAAGCAGTTCTCGGAAGGCGGCGGTGATCCCGTCGTTGGGCATCGACAGTGCGGCGTCGCCCACGGCGAGTTCGAACGTGACGATTCCAGGCACGTCGGTCTGCTCGAGTCCGCCGAAGAGCCAGAGCGCGTGGTCTTCGGCGATGCGATCACGCGCCCGGAGAAGATCGTTGGCATCGCCAGGCAGGAAGACATGAAACATGTTCGTGTGCGGCACCGCCGGATTGATGGTCAGACCATCGACGGTGGCGAGCGCTGCCGCCAGATCTCTGGCGCGCTGGAAATAGGCAGGCATGTTGGCGATCTGGGAATCAAGGCGCATGTCGGCCGACACCCAGTTCGCCATCTGCGTGTACAGGTTGCCGCCATGACGTCGTTGCCAGACGACTGCTTCCTGGATGAAGTCGCTTGCACCCAACAGCATGGACCCTGGGAGTGCCCCGATGCCCTTGTAGAAGGACACGTAGGCCGAGTCGAAGAGATCGCAGACCTCATCGAGTGAGCGGTCATAACCCGCAGCGGCTTCCCAGAGTCGGGCGCCGTCGAGATGCGTGGCGATGTTGCGTTCGCGGGCCATGGCGCAAAGATCGACCAGTTCCGACCAGGGTGCGAGCTGCCCACCATTCTCCCGAGTCGGGAGTTCGACAACGAGAGATCCCATACGTTCGGCTTCAGCAGCCAAGTCGCTCGGCAGCAATGGTCGGTCGCGTTCACCAACGTGCACTGCCGCCAGCCCATGAAGCCGCTGATAGCCATGCTGCTCGTGCAGCTCGAGATGACACGTCGGGTGCATTCCGACCAGCGCTGATCCGGTACGCCCTGCCCACAGTCGCACCGCTATCTGCTGCGCCATCGTGCCGGACGGCATGAAGCGCGCTGCGGGGTAGCCGAGCATGCTGGCGACGCGCGCTTCGAACGCCTGCAGACCGATCCCGTCGCCGTAGGCATCGGCCTCGATGTCGTGTTCCTCGCACCAGCCCGCCACCCGCTCGAGCTCTCGATGCACAGCTTCGGGTACGGCGCCGTGCAGCACGTGACATCGACGCCGCAACGAGGCCCGCTGCGCTTTCAACTCATCTGACGACTCGCCCATGCCTGCCACCGTAGTTTCCGAACTCCAGCGACAGCCGTTGAGACCATTGTTGTTAAATTGACACAACCGAACCCTTGACTCTCAACGACCCGGGCCGACGGATCACCATGCACGCCGCCGCCATCTCTCCCACGATGCGGCGAGCACCCGAAGCAGCGGCAGTTCAGGGACCGACCCGCCGCAAGGTGCCGGGACTCTCCCGGTTGTGGAAGATCGTGAGCCAGTCTCGTCGCCACGGGCTGTGGATAGCGGCGTGGAGCGTGATCGGCTGGGCTGGTACCGCCCTTGCTCCGTTCCTGATGGACAAGCCGTTCTTGTTGATGATGCTGTCGCCTCGTGCCCTCTTTGTAGCGCTTGCTTCGAACTCGGTTTCGCTCGTGCCATTCGTGGTGCTCGGAACACTGCGATTGAGCATCACCGACGCTTCGTACTTCTTGATCGGCCGCAAAGTCCCCGAAGAGGCTGGCGGGTCCTCGCCCGAACTAGCACCCAGCGGCCGCATTCGCCGTGCATGCCGCAACAACGCTCAGCGCCTGCATCGCACGTGCCGCTGGTTCTGTGGTCGGCCTCGTCTGGCCGGCGCCTTCTTGTTCTTGCGACCAAACGGCAAGTACCTCGGTTTGGCTGGCGCCTACGGGGTCAACCGTTGGGTTGCAGGCCTATCGGCCACCCTAGGCACCGCATCATTTCTCGCCGCCATGCATCTTGGCGTGAGTGCAGTCTTCTAACGGTTGATCAACCCGTCCAGCGAAGCACGCAGATCGAGCTCGGATGGGCAGTGCAGGCCAACCATGCCCACGGCGACTGCGCCGTCGACATTCCACTCGAAGTCATCGACAAACACCACAGCCGACGGTTCGTCGATGCCCAGTTGGGCCAGTGACAATTCATAGATTGCCGGCTCGGGTTTGCGGTGACCAACCGCAGCCGAGTCGATCACGACGTCGAAGAGATCGACCGGCAGACGAGGCAGCCAGAACGGCTGCCATTCGGCAACATTGTTGGTCACCAGTCCCACTCGCAAGCCCCGCTCCTTGAGTTCGCGGACGATCACAATGCGGTCCTGGAGCAGTTCGAGCGATGCCATCACGTTCTGTTCGCTGTCGACAGTGAACAGCACGCCCGCACCCGGAACACGCGTCTCGGCGTACTCGATATAGGCGTCGAGCGAGATCTCGCCTCGTTCCAACTCATGCCACGGGTTCGCCTCGGGCGATGCCAATGCGGTGATCATCTCGGACAGCAGCGCGTCAGGATCGTAGGGAACGTCTTCGGTCGGCATGTGCAAACTGGTGGTCAGCACACCCGAATAGTCGAACAGGACCGCTTCGATCGCCACCGTGTCAGCCTAGAACCGATCCGGGCTTGGGTGCCCAGAACCAAAGCGAATGAGCCGCACGGGAGCCCGGTCGTTCAGAGTTTCGTGGCGTGGAGAGAGAACAGGGTGGGGACTTGTGAACGCAGGGGTTCTGGCAGATACCAGCCATCGTCTGCCTTGGTGCAGCTGGGTGAGTACGGCCACGGAATCATCTGATGCTCGTCGAGTTGATCGATCCGCATGCCTGCACCGACCAGTGCGTTGATGATCGAGGGCAGCGAGTGATTCCATTCGTGGCTACGGGTGTGAGTGATCGAGGTGCCATCGGGGTTGTCGCTGTAGGTCCGATCTTCGTCCCAGCTCAGCGGCGTCTCGGAAGAGATCCAGTAGGGGTAGGTCGGCACGATTTCGCCGTCGATCTCTTCGAAGATGAACAGGAACGGATGCAGGTCGCGGATATAGAAACGACCACCCGGCTCAAGCAACCCGGCGACTGCAGCTGCCCATGCTTCCAGGTCGTGAAGCCAGCAGATCGTGCCGATGCTGGTGTAGACCAGATCGACCGTCTGGCCAATGGCGGTGGCAGCGTCGTACACGCTGGCTTCGACAAACCGAGTCGAAGCGCCGGCTCGCTCGATCAGGTTGCGGGCCTCGGCGATGGCCACTGATGAGAAGTCGAGACCGACAACCGATGCTGCTCCCAGTCGTTCGAGCGAGAGGGTGTCGGTACCGATATGGCATTGCAGATGCGCCACGCTGAGCCCGTCGAGCGGCCCTATGCGCCCGACATCGAATTCCACGATGTCGCTGACCGCTTGGGGATCGCTGGCGTACTCGTCGATGCGATACATCTCGGATCCGAGATGCACCTTGGCCCGATCATTCCAATTGTTGCGGTTGTCTTCGTAGAACTGCTCGGTCGACACCAGCCCATTGTGACACCCGAATTATCGACACCCTGCGGTGTCGTAACTTCGGTGTGCAAAACGACCACCGGGCAGAACAACAGCCTTGAGGTTCGACTGTTGGTAGGGTCGTTTCGTTCATCGAAGACAGAACAAGAAGTAGAAGAACATGCAAGGTGTAGTCAAGTCATATGACCCGGTCACCAAAGATGGTGTGCTGATGTCCGACGTCGACTTCGCCGAGTTTGATCTGTCGGCTATCGCCCTCGAAGGTTCGATCTTCCGCATGCTGCGCCAAGGCCAGCGAGTGGTGTTTGACCTCGACGATGAAGGCCGTGCCACACACCTGCGACTCGGCTCTGAAATCGACATGGGCACCCCTGACTTCTTGCAGTAAACCCGCAAGTCGCAGACGCTCTGCGAATACCCACAATCGAAACCTGTTCCCGATCAAAGGCGCTCGGAAATGACACTCACCCTCGATCCAACGACGGTTGCTGACCAGCTCGCAACCCAGTTCGGACTCACCAATGTGCGGTTGCACTATGGATTGAGCCAGAACGAGTTGTTCCACGCAGCAATTGCGAATGACCGGGGGCGCATCGAGCTCGATGGCCCCAGCGATGCGCAGAAGGCCTATGCGACCGCGCTGGGCGAAGACGGGCCGCTCGTGTACTACGGCGACCCCACCTGCACCGGGCGCCCGGTGCAAGACACGTTTGCGGTGGCATGGCCCGAGCTGGTCGACCAGATCTGGTGGAAGCCCGACTTCAAGCAGTTCGACCCGACCAAGTACGAGGCTCTGCTGCAACGAGTCATCGCGCATCTGAACGAGACCAACGCCGAGTTGTACTCGACCGACGTGTTCTGTGGCTGGGACCCCAAGTTCGCCAAGCCATACCGCTTTGTCGGCGAATACGCGACCCACGCCTACTTCGCCAACATCATGTTCCCCAAGGGCGTTCGCACCGACACCGATCGCGATCTCGACGGCTGGACGATGATTAACGTGCCATCGTTCCACTGCGACCCCGAGCGAGATGGCACCGCCAGCGAGCGCGCCGTGATCATGGACATCAAGAACAAGATCGGTCTCGTGGTCGGGCGCGCCGACTACTGCGGCGTCGTCAAGAAAACCATGTTCACCGTGATGAACTTCGCACTACCCGCCCAGGGCCAACTGACCATGCACTGCTCGGCCAATGTGGGAAGCGACGACGACGCCGCCATTTTGTTCGGACTGTCCGGCACCGGCAAGACCACCCTGTCGGCTGATCCTGACCGTCTGCTCATCGGCGACGACGAACACGTGTGGACCGACGATGGCGTGTCCAACTTCGAAGACGGCTGCTACGCCAAACTCATCGACCTGGACAAAGACAACGAACCGGTCATCGCCGCTGCGCTCTCCATGCCGAACACGCTCATCGAGAACGTTCCCGGATTGCCCGGCAAGCCCATGTCCGAGACCCATCCACAAGAGCTCGATCTGTTCGACGGCTCACGCACCGAGAACACCCGGTTTGCCTATCCGCTGACCTGCAATCCAAGCGTGGCCGAAGGTGCCCGAGGGCCGCACCCACAAACGATCGTGCTGCTCACCGCCGATGCGTTCGGTGTGTTGCCGCCGATATCGATGCTCAACGAAGAAGAGGTCATGTACCACTTCGTCATGGGGTTCACCTCCAAGCTGGCCGGCACCGAGGTTGGTGTCACCGAGCCTCAGCCTTCGTTCAGCTCATGCTTCGGCGCACCATTCATGTCGCAAAAGCCGATGGTCTACGGTGAGTTGCTCGCCCGCCGCATGTCAGACAACAAGGCCCGCTGCATTCTGTTGAACACCGGCTGGACCGGTGGCGCTCACGGCACAGGCAAGCGCATGTCGCTCAGCGCCACTCGCGCTCTGCTCGATGCTGCACTCGCCGGCGAACTCGACGATGTCGAGACTGAGATCCACCCGATACTGGGACTGGCCATGCCCAAAGCAGCGCCTGGCGTCGATTCGGCCATCCTGAACCCTCGCAATACGTGGGAAGACAAGGCCGCCTACGACGTCGCTGCCACCAAGCTACGCGACATGTTCCGAGCCAACTACGAAGCGCAGGGATACGCCAAGCTTGGCATCCCCAACGTCATGTAGCCGTTTCGAGAGACCGCAACAGGCCTGGCGCACCCATGTGCGTCAGGCTTTTTCGGTTTTGCAATGCACTGTCCAGGCTCGACACGAGCGAGGTCGACGCGCTGTGCGCCTCTGATAGCCGTAGTTCACGCAGGGTTCGAATCGGGCGTCGACATCTGCGGCTGCCCAAGGCTCACAGCCCGTCGGCCCACGGGCTGCCGGACAAATACTTCCAGCCAGCGTCGGGAAGCAATGCGACTGCGCTGCCACCGAATCGGCTGAGGACTTCTTGTGCGCCTTCGATCACGGCGCCACTCGAGGTGCCGACGAAGTGCCCTTCGAGCTTCATGATCTCGCGGACCTTCTCGACCGCTTGAGCGTTGGTGAACTCCCACCGGTGATTCACGAGCGAAAGATCAGCCACTGGGGGCTGAAACGGATCGTCCTGGCTGCGCATGCCGCCGATGGGGTCAGCCATCAGCTCTTCGACCGAATGGACCATGATGTCGCGGTACTCGCGACGCATACCTCGGCTCGAGCCGGTCAGCGTGCCACCGGTCCCATAGGCGGCCACGAGATGGTCCGGAGGCGTCTCGAGCGGCCAGTCGCGAGCGATCTCCACGGTGGTTCCGAACTCGTGCGCCAGCGGGTTCGCCGGGTTGCCATATTGATAGAGCATGTGGCCTTCGCCGTCTGCCACGAGCTCCTTGGCGCGGGCGATGGCATCGTTGGGGCCGCCTTCGACCTCGATCAGCTCGGCGCCGTACGCCTTCAATAGCTGTTTGCGTTCCTTGCTGGCCCTGCTCGGCAGACAGATCACGGCCTTGTGATCGTTGATGCCGGCAACCCGGGCCAGGCCGATGCCGGTGTTGCCAGAAGTCGCCTCGATGATCGGCTTGCCGTCGGGCAGCAGACCATTCTTCTTGGCGTCGAAGAACATCGACCACGCCGGACGATCTTTGATGGAACCGGTGGGGTTGTACCACTCGAGCTTGGCGAAGAGTCGCGTTTCCGGTGGAGCCAGATTGTGCAATTCGACGAGCGGGGTATTGCCGGGTTCCATGACGTAGTAAACCAACCGAGAGACGAGAGCTATTCCTGACTTACCTGGTCAGGTTAGTCAGAGGCCCAAGCGAAAGCCGACCTGAATGGTCAGGTTAAGCGTCACAGTGTTGCACCGCTCCGCTCGGGCCGACGTTCGTCGGACACGGTCCCTGGCCGGTCCGTGCGCTCCGACCCTCCGCACTCTTCGCTCGTCCGGTGTTGCACCGCTCCGCTCGGGCCGACGTTCGTCGGACATGGTCTCTGGCCGGTTGGTGCGCTCCGTCCCTCCGCGCTCTTCGCTCGTCCCTCGCTCTTACGCTCGTGCCGCTGCTGTCGCTAGGCGGTTTTCGAACCAGGACTGAGCCATCAGGCCTGCGGCTGCTGCCATACCCATGAGCGAAAGAATGTGATAGCCGGCGCCACTGACCACGACGCCCGCAGTCAATGCGCCGATGCCACTCGCAGCGTTCGTGGCCAGATCTGCGGCACCTTGCACCGCGACCCGGTCAGACTCTTTTACCGACTCGGTGAGCAGTGCGCTACCGGCGACCACGCCGAAGCTCCAGCCCAGACCCAGCAGGAACAGACCCGGGAACAGCAGCGCTCGGGGCGCTTCGCCTGCCAGCGACGTGAAGATGGTGGCGCCGATCAATGTGAAGGCAGCCAGCACGACCGTCTGTACCCGACCGAACCGGTCGGAGACCCGGCCGGCGATTGGAGCGAAGGCGAACATGCCTGCGGTGTGGGCCGAAATCACCGCACCGATCCAACCCTTGGTCTGACCGTGATCCTCCATGTGCAACGGCGTCATCGCCATGACCATGACCATCACGGCCTGCGAAACCACCAGTGTCACAAATGCCAGCCGGGCCAGTGGATGCGCCCAGGCAATGGCGACCGCCTCGCGGAACGGAACCGTGCGCTTCTTGACCGTCGCCTTCGGGTCGACGCCGCCACTGACCACCAGTGGATCGGGGCGCATGAAGAACCAGATGACGATCGACGACAGGCCGAACAACACGATCGCCAACAAGAAACCACCGGTGTTCGAATCGAGGCCGATGCCCTCGGCCACACCGCCCAGCGCACCGATCAGGTTTGGCGCCAGCACGGCGCCGAACGTGGCGAAGAACACGATCGAGCCGATGTCTCGGCTGCGGGTGGAAACCGACGCCAGGTCGGCTGCGGCATAGCGAGACATGTTCGAGGTGCCGCTGCCAACGCCGACCATGATCATGCCCGGCAGAAACAACGACAGCCGGCCCATCTGAATGGCCACCACGCACAGTGCGGCCCCGAACACCGCAACACCGAGTCCCAGAGCAATGCCTGGCGTTCGACCCTTGCGCTGCATGAACGTGGCCAGCCATCCCGCAGCCAGCGCCGATCCCAATGTGCTGGCGGCAGTCGACAGTCCCGCCCACGTCTCGGAGCCGAGCAGATCCTTTATCGCCAGGACCGCCACAGGGAACGACGCCGATACGGCGCCACGGCTGAACGTCGAGCTCAGCCGCAACACACTCAGTGCGCGCTTGTGTGCAGCGAGCGTGTCGACACCATCGATTTCTATTGCTTCGGTTTGGTATCCGAACAAGCGCGTCATCGGTCGGTCGAACGCAGGAATTCGATGAGGATTTCGTTCACCTGATCGGGCGCTTCTTGTTGCACCCAATGGCCGGCGCCCTCGATCATGTGAATGCCGCGTAGGTCGGTGCACCACTCGTTCATGGCCTGAACGCTAGAGCCCAGCGCCCCGTCGGCGGTTGTCGCCACGAAGTCTTTCTGACCCGCAATGAACGTGACGGGCATGGTGAGCTTGGCGCCGGTCCA
>ENA-ORXM01001237-ORXM01001237.1-marine-metagenome-genome-assembly--contig:-NODE-1237-length-36974-cov-3.985771_pt1 | contig 36974 bp, 33 predicted proteins | sample MGYA00237867_ERZ511480 | MGnify/ENA primary metagenome ERZ511480 (study PRJEB26309, sample SAMN06266103) | marine metagenome | isolation source: Algal blade | place: United Kingdom:Sidmouth, United... | reverse complement strand
TAAGAGCTTACGCTTTCTAGAAATATCTCCACCGTAACATTTTGCGGTCACATCTTTACGCAGTGCGCTCAAGGTTTCTCGAGCAATAATCTTTGCACCAATAGCTGCTTGTATGGCAATCATGAATTGTTGTCGTGGTACCAACTCTCGTAATTTCTTACACATCTTCTTCCCGAACTCGTAAGCCTTATCACGGTGAATTAGGGCAGAAAGCGCATCAACTTTGTCGCCGTTTAATAGCACATCTAATTTCACAAGCTCGCCACGGCGAAATCCATTCAAATGATAATCAAAAGACGCGTAACCGCGAGAAATTGATTTTAGTTTATCATAAAAGTCAAATACAATTTCTCCCAAAGGCATATCAAATTGAAGTTCAACCCTGGTTTCCGACAAATAGATTTGATTTGTGAGCGTACCCCTTTTTTCCATGCACAAATTCATAATACTCCCAATGTACTCTGGCTTAGAAATAATTTGCGCTGCTATGTATGGCTCATCTACATAATCTAAATTTGCCGGATCGGGCAAATCACTCGGGTTATTTACAGTAATTACTTCGCCATTGGTTTTATAAGCGAAAAATGTAACATTCGGTACAGTAGTTATCACACTCATGTCAAACTCTCGCTCTAGTCTCTCCTGAATAATTTCTAAGTGTAAAAGACCTAAAAATCCACAACGAAATCCGAAACCCAGCGCAAGAGATGTTTCTGGTTCAAAGGTCAGTGATGCATCATTCAGTTGCAATTTTTCTAGCGAGTCACGTAAATCTTCATAGTCATCACTGTCAACAGGATACAAACCCGCGAAAATCATTGGTTTAACATCCTCAAAACCTTTTATAGGTTCTTTGCTAGGATTGTTTTTAAGCGTTACAGTTTCTCCAACTTTTATTTCTTTAGACTCTTTTATTCCAGTAATGATGTATCCAACATCACCAGCAGACAACTGTTTTTTCGGGGTGGGAACCATCTTTAAAACACCAATTTCATCGGCAATGTAATCTTCGCCAGTATTGATAAAAAGAATGTCTTCACCCGTATTTATTGTTCCGTTCATCACTCTCACATAAGCAATTACACCTCTGTAAACATTAAATACAGAATCGAAGATGAGAGCTTGCAACGGAGCGTTAGGGTCGCCACTCGGAGCCGGAACACGCTCTATAATTTGATCAATAATTGTTTCAACACCAACACCAGTTTTACCGCTTGCGTGCAAAATTTCTTCTCGCCCACAACCAATCAAATCAATAATCTGATCCTCTACATCTTCAATCATTGCACCATCCATATCAATTTTATTCACCACAGGAATAATTTCTAAATCATGCTCTAAGGCAAGATATAAGTTTGAAATGGTTTGCGCTTGAATGCCTTGCGTTGCATCTACAAGCAGCAATGCACCTTCACATGCGGCAATAGAGCGAGATACTTCATAAGAGAAATCAACATGGCCAGGTGTATCAATGAGATTAAAAACATAATGCTTGCCTTTATGCTTATAGTTCATTTGTATAGCATGACTCTTTATTGTGATACCTCGTTCACGTTCGAGGTCCATATCATCAAGAGTTTGCGTTGTTAAATCGCGTGCGCTAATTGTATCTGTGAATTCTAGCATACGGTCTGCAAGAGTGCTTTTCCCGTGGTCAATATGGGCGATTATACAAAAGTTACGAATTTGATCCATGTGCCGGCAAAAATACCACGAGTAACATCATTATGTGTTGTTAATTTTTTAGCATTTTTCAATTTACCATTCCCATTGAGAGTCAACCCAACCTACTTGTTTACAATGTTTTAAAATAGTATATTTGCAGCGAATTAATATTTTCACAAAAACAAACAATTATGTCAGTAAATTTATTAGACTTAGCAAAAGGGTACTTGACTGATTCAGTCATGGACCAAGCTTCATCATTCTTGGGTGAAGACAAGCGTGCTGCACAATCGGGTTTCAGTCATGCATTACCAGCACTTTTAGGTGGTATGATGAACAAAGCCGGTCAACGCAATGAAGCACAAGAACTTTTCAACATGGTTTCAAAGCCTGAAATGGGCGGCGGACTTTTAAACAATCTTGGCGATCTATTTTCTAGCTCTCAACAATCTACTGAGACTATGAATCTTGGTGGCACACTATTAAAAGGATTAATGGGTGACAAACTAGGTTCAGTGGTTGATTTAATCAGCTCTGCTTCTGGAATGAAATCTGGTTCAACATCTTCACTTTTAAAATTGGCTCTTCCAATGTTAATGAGTGTAATTGGTAAAAAAGTTAAGAACGACGGACTTGGTCTTGACGGTTTCATGGATCTTTTAAGCGGGCAAGAGAAGCATGTACAAGCTGCAGCTCCTTCTGGTTTCATGGATAAACTTTTAGGCGCATTTGGTGTTGCAAGTTTGGGAGGTGTGGTTAATTCTGCTACAAACTCTATAAAGCATACTGCTGATAAAGCAACAACAACTGTTAAGGACACAACTACTCGCGTAGCTAGCACCGTAGCAGGTGATAATCACAACAATGATGATAAGAAAGGTGGCGGTGGCTTCGGAAGAATTCTTCCATTGCTTTTAATCCTTGGTCTACTTGCCTTGGCTGCATATCTTTTAACTAGAGGTTGCGATAATGACGTGACTGACTCAATGAAAGACGGCGCTGATAAAATTGGTGATACTGTTAAAGATGGTGCCGACACTGTTGGTGATGCTATGGCTTCTGGTGCAGATGCAATTTACTCTGGCGGAAAAGACCTTGTTGGTAAAACTGTAGAAGGATTCGAAAACCTTGGTAAATTCACCAAACGTACCTTAGATGATGGTACTGAGCTCTTTGTTCCTGAAAAAGGCGCAGAGGCTGGTTTGATTAATTTTATCGATTCAGATAATGACGTACCTGACACTCCAACTGCAGATGATTGGTTCAACTTAAGAAGAGTATTATTCGAAACAGGTTCTGCGAATCTCGATGCTCGTTCTATGAACCAAATCGACAACTTAGTTGCCGTGATGAGCGCATACCCAGATGTTCATTTGAAAATTGGTGGTTACACTGATTCTGATGGTGATGAAGCGGCAAATAAAACATTGTCAAATGCTAGAGCAAATGCAGTAATGCAAGCTATGGTTGACAAAGGTGTTGATGCATCTCGTTTAGCTGCTGAAGGTTATGGTGAAGAATTCCCTGTAGCTAGCAACGATACAGAAGAAGGTAAACAACAAAATAGAAGAGTAGCTGCAAGAGTAACGCAGAAATAATCTTTTCACATAACAGTTCTATTACAAAGGCTCCTTGAACATCAAGGAGCCTTTTTTTGGCATTAAACTTGTCTTTATCAAAAAACAATACAACGGTTATGCAAACCCTATTTTTCTTATTCTCATTCGCACTTTGTTTATTGGTGAATCCAGCTATGGCACAACATTTTGCTGAAAACACTCCTGCTGTAACTGACTGTAAACAAACTTGTAAGTCCACTCAAAATGATTGTGAAGCCGAGGCTTGCAGAGCGGAAGGGTGCACAAAAAAATGTGAGAAGAAAAGAAAGAAAATGCAACGTAAAGCCAAAAGGAAGAATAAGGAGTAAGAATGAAAAGGTGACGGGCACAACTGCGCTTAACGATGAAGTAGACGTATTCATACTTCTTTGAGAAGTATTCTATATAGATCAAAAGCGGCGCTGCAATTGCAGCGCCGCTTTTACTTTGGTCATTCTTTGTTTTTATTGCAAGTTTGTAGCATTGGTCTCAAACAAATTAACCACAACTTGGTTTAATAACTTGCCGCTGAGTTCATAAAGCTGTGCATCGGTCGGGAACTGCTGTCGCCCATTCTGAATTTTTGCAATCGTTTCCTGCGAGAGTGCACGCTCATCACCTCTAAACTGAGCAAATGAGTTTTGCCATGCTTCCTCACGTTCAACAGGCAGAGTAGCCAACACTTTTCCAGTAGCATCTTTATATGTTGCTGTACCTGCCACGCGAATTGGCTTTGATTGCAGGGTCTCTAAAATGTCTGCATAAACAGTTGCATACTGTGGAATACGGACGGTATTACCCTCACTGTCTCTACCTTCCTTGTACCCAACAATGACTCTGTTCTGTTCCCTAAATTGTCTTTGCTGTTCGCTATCTCTTCCTACAATCAGTTCACTAATATCTAAGTCAACCTCATATTCATAGTTAACTCCAGCATTTCTTTTCGTGTGATACAAAATCCACGGATCTGTAAATGAACCCTCTCTAAAAGTGAGTAAGTCATCTTCAAATGTTTCTGGTAATGATCTTCCTGTTTGATTATTCATATTCACGAATACATTCGTAGACCCACGCATTTTTGCAAAGTCGCGCTGATCTCTAGCATCCAAATAATCAAAGTTGAACTCAACTAATTGATCGTAAAGTTGATATGCTTCTCTTGCAGATTGTTTATCGCCTCTGTTGTAAAGAACAGTTGCCCGGTCATACAGTGCGCGAGACGCCTTCGCCTGTGCATCCTCAGCGGCACCATCAACATTAGGAACATTAAATTCTAGTTCTCGACCTTCTGCATAAAGCGGTAGCAGAGGTAACACTTGTATTTCACGAATTAACATGCGGTCGTATATATTATAAATGTCAAACCATTTAGTCGCATCGGTTGAGGCCTGTTGTTCTAAGACTTTAACGCGTTCAAGATCACGCGCTGTAGCATTGTTGTAGGCTTCTTGTAATAAAAGTGCTTTCCCTTCATTATCGGGGTTTTTCTTGAGATCGAGAGATAAATCAGTAATGGCTTTATCATAATCACCTTGCTCAACAGCCTTCTTTGCAGAGCCACAGGCCGATAGTAAAAACAGTGAGATAAAAAAAGTGAATAATAATTGCTTGTTCATAATTGTAGTTCTTCTGTGAAGTTATCGTTTTTGTTGAATTTGGGTTGGTATACTTTTACAACAAAAAAAGAGGCATCGTTGTTTGATGCCTCTTTTTAATTGATGTGGTTAGAATCTTAATTTAAAACTTCATCTGCTTGCAGAGGTTCAATAACCTGCGTAATCTCAATTGACTTAATGTCATTCTCAATCTCAGCAGCGGCATCAGTAAGTTCAATGGCAATACTCGGTGCAATAACTAAGGCAACAACAGACATTAACTTCAATAAAATGTTTAATGATGGCCCTGAAGTATCCTTAAAAGGATCACCCACAGTGTCACCTACAACTGCGGCTTTATGGGCGTCACTACCTTTTCGTCCATCTGATTCAATCATTTTCTTGGCATTATCCCAAGCACCGCCTGCGTTCGATTGAAAGATTGCCATCAAAACACCAGTAGCAGTAACACCAGCTAAAAGTCCACCTAGCATTTCTGCGCCACCAATAAAACCAATGGCAACAGGAACAACAATGGCGAGTAAACCAGGTAATACCATTTCTCTAATTGAAGCTTTTGTCGATATTTCAACACATTTTTGGTATTCGGCTACACCATCTGCTTTTTCAAAAATGGCAAGGTCTTCAGCAGTTGCATTTGTGAGGTCTGAGTCATATTTTCTCATCACTTCAAGTGCGTCTTTTAAGGCAGGAATGTCTCTAAACTGTCGCCTAACTTCTTCAATCATGCTCATTGCGGCTTTTCCAACTGCATTCATTGAAAGTGCAGAGAAAACAAATGGCAACATAGAACCGAGGAGCAAACCACACATAATAATTGGTCGAGAAACATCGATAGCTTGCACATTTGCAGTTTGCATAAAGGCAGCAAATAGGGCAAGGGCAGTAAGCGCAGCAGATGCAATGGCAAATCCTTTACCAATAGCGGCAGTGGTGTTACCAACCGCATCAAGCTTATCAGTACGTTCACGAACTTCACTTGGCAATTCTGCCATTTCCGCAATACCACCAGCATTATCAGAAATTGGTCCATACGCATCAACGGCAAGTTGAATTCCAGTATTAGCAAGCATACCTACGGCTGCAATAGCAATACCGTATAATCCTGCAAAATGAAATGAAACAAGAATTGCAGCTGCAATAAGGATGATGGGTAGCGCAGTTGACATCATACCAACTCCTAAACCAGCAATAATATTTGTTGCAGAACCAGTTTCTGATTGCTTAACGATTGACTTTACAGGTTTTGTACCAGTTCCTGTATAATATTCAGTCACTTTTCCGACAGCTAAACCGGCAACTAAACCAGCAATTGTAGCAAAGAAAACACCTAAAGAGGTATAAGTTGTGCCTGCAATTTCCCAACTTGCAGGTAACATGGCTCTAATAATGAAAAAAGAAGCAATTAACATGAGTGCAGCAGAGCCGAATTCTCCAAAATTCAACGCCTGCTGAGGATCACCACCTTCTTTTACTTTAACGAAAAAAGTGCCGATAATTGACATGATAATACCGGCAGAAGCTAAGGCTAAAGGCAAGTAAACTGCGCCAAGGCCATTAAAAGATTCTTGAAATACAGGCAAGTCAGCGAATAAAGCGCCAAGTACCATTGTACCGATGATTGAACCTACATAAGATTCGAAAAGGTCTGCACCCATTCCGGCTACATCACCAACATTATCACCAACGTTATCTGCAATGGTTGCTGGGTTCAACGGGTGATCTTCAGGAATACCTGCTTCTACTTTTCCTACTAAATCGGCACCTACATCAGCAGCTTTTGTATAAATACCACCGCCAACACGCGCAAATAATGCAATTGATGATGCCCCAAGTGAGAAGCCAGATAATACGTTTAATACCTCGCTAATACCCCAACCTTGTTGGCTATAAATAATGAATAAACCACTCAAGCCTAACACGCCAAGCCCAACTACACCGAGACCCATAACGGATCCACCAGCAAATGCTACTTCGAGTGCTTTCCCTAAAGATTCACGAGCGGCGTTTGTTGTACGTACATTAGCTTTTGTGGCTACTTTCATGCCGATAAATCCGGCAAGCCCAGAGCATATTGCGCCGATCACAAACGAAACAGCAACGAGTCCGTTAGAGTTTGCTTCGGCCTGGCCTTTAAAAAATAAAAGGATGGCTACAGCCAAAACGAAAATAGATAATACACGGTATTCGGCCTTTAAGAAAGACATGGCACCGTCTGCAATATTCTTAGCAATCTGTGCCATTTTATCAGTACCAACTTCTTGCTTTGATACCCATATGTTTTTAATGAACACAAATGCCAGTGCAATCAGCCCAAAAACTGGCAAAAACTTAACAATACTCTCCATATATATAGAATTATTTTTTCAGCGTGCAAAAGTAAAGTCAAAATTCTCGAATATTCGCAATGTTCGTAATTGATTTTCAGGGTGGATAAAATGCCGTTAACTTTGATGAGATGATTACTAATCCCGAAAATAGAGATTCTAAAACGGATTGGCCAAAGTGGCGTAAAGAACTTCATAATATCATTTTCGAAGCTGACACGCCAGGCGGAAAGCTGTTTGATGTGATATTGTTGATCTTTATCGTGTTATCGATTGTGGCGGTCATGCTAGAAACCGTTGAAGGTTTCGACACTAAATATCATCGAGAGATTGTGGTTGTGGAGTGGATCATCACCATCGCATTTACCTTAGAGTACATTGCTCGCATACTAGCTGTAAAAAAACCTTGGCGCTATGTGAGGAGTTTTTACGGTTTAGTTGACTTATTCTCGACTTTACCTGCTTATTTAAGTCTGTTTGTAGCCGGTAGTCAAGGCTTTATTGTTATTAGAGCTTTGCGCCTCCTACGTGTATTTAGGGTGCTAAAACTTGTACGGTTTTCTAATGCATCTGATACAATTATTCGGGCATTAACAGCAAGTAAGTACAAAATCATAGTGTTTATGATTTCAGTCGTTACCATGGTCACTATCGTTGGTGCGCTCATGTATTTGGTTGAGAGCCCAACTAACGACGGCTTTTCGTCTATTCCCGAGAGCATTTATTGGGCCATTGTAACCCTAACTACAGTTGGCTATGGTGATATAAGCCCCGAAACTCCCTTTGGAAAACTGCTTGCAAGCATAATTATGATTCTCGGCTATGGCATTATTGCAGTACCAACTGGTATTGTCAGTGCAGAAATGTCGAATCAGCTTGGTCCTAAACAAAAGCGAAACCCCTCATTTAACAAAGCCTGTCTCAATTGCGGTGCCGAAAATCACCCTCGGGGCGCAACGTTCTGTCATCGCTGCGCCGATGAGTTAGAAGATTAAGTATTTCTACAAAATAACTTTCTACCACTTATTCCCACAATATTCTTCATTTTGAACGTTATAGCTGTATTTAGCTAAGCTTTGCTATGTCATAAAAATAACAGAAATTACGAGTGTTCAACATTTTCAGTGTGGATAGATGTTGATTTATGTGGAAAATATAATGAGTCAAATAGTGGGAAAAAGTGGGAAGAACTTTCAAAAAAGACTACTTTTACATCAACAACCAGCCAAACAAGATGAATTTCTTAGGAGAATTTGACGTAAAAGTGGATGCCAAAGGCAGAGTAAAGCTGCCTTCTGCTCTTATTCGCCAGTTTGGTGACGGCCAAAGCATGCGCTTTGTAGTGAACCGTGGTTTTGAAGATTGCCTTGTTCTTTATACCAAAGAACAATGGAAAGAGGAAACGAGAAAACTAGCCGCCCTCAATCCTTACGATAAAAAACATAGGCAATTTATGCGCTTGTATTTTAGAGGGGCGACTGAATTGGCTGCAGATGCGAGTGATCGAATCCTGCTTCCAAAGCAGCTCATGCAACATGCAAGTATTGATAAAGAGATTATTCTCTTCGCACACTTAGACAAGATTGAGATTTGGGATAAGCAGCGTTATGAAGATGTTCTTTCAGTTGATTCTGATGAATACGCTGACTTGGCCGATGAAGTGATGAATTTTTCAAAGTCAAACGATTCTGAATAATGCACATACCTGTCCTACTTCATGAATCCATTAAAGCGCTTAACATTAATGGCAGTGGCCGCTATGTAGATGCCACCTACGGTGGAGGCGGACATTCAAAGGAAATTTTAACACAGTTGTCTAACTCAGGTCAACTTTTTGCCTTTGATCAAGATGAACATGCAAAAGATCGTGTTGTAAAAGATGATCGTGTGGTCTTTATCAGTGAAAACTTTCGGCATATTCATCGCTTTTTGCGTCTAGAAGGAGTAAGTCAAGTTGATGGCGTGTTGGCAGATCTTGGTATGTCATCTTTCCAGTTAGACTCGCAAGATCGTGGATTTTCTACACGATACGATGCGCCTTTGGACATGCGTATGAATATTTCTGGTTCAAAAACAGCCGCCGAAATCCTCAATCAATATACTGAAAAACAGTTGCATATCATGTTCCAAAATTATGGGGAATTGAGAAACGCAAGGTCTCTCGCCAAAGAAATTGTGCAAGTAAGAAAATCAGCACCTTTTACCACAACTGCCGATTTCATTGCAAAAATAGAGTCCTCTATTAAAGGCAAACGAAATAGGTATTTAGCGCAAGTTTTTCAAGCACTTAGAATTGAAGTGAACGAAGAAATGGATGTGCTCAAGGAATTTTTAATCAGTTCTACAAAAGTGCTTAAACCTGGTGGTCGCTTGGCTGTGATTACTTTCCATTCCTTAGAAGATCGATTGGTGAAACGATTTATGAAAACAGGCACATTTGATGGTCAGGTAGAAACAGACGTATTTGGAAATTTTGAGAAACCTCTATCTGAAGTTTCAAAGAAGCCAATAACACCCTCGGAAGAAGAAATTAAACAGAACAAACGCTCTCGCAGTGCAAAACTGAGAGTTGCAGAAAAGAATTAATGGATAAAGCAAGAGAAAATACCGACATCATACAATCCATAAAATTGTGGTTTCGTGCAGATCGTTTGATCCAAAACATTCCATTTTTCTTATTGGTTACCTTGCTCGGTATCCTCTATATCGCAAATGCACATTATCACCTACAACTCGATAGAAAGATTGATGCCAAGGAGGCACAGTTAAAGCAAATGGGTTGGGAATACATGACCCTGAAGAGTCAGGTAATGTACGAAAGCAAACAAAGCGAAGTGGCAAAAAAAGTATCTGCCATGGGGTTGAAACCATTAGTTGAGCCACCAAAAATTATAGAAATAGCCAAATGAGTATCAAGGTAGACATACTATGGAGGGTGTATTTGGTGTTTTTTCTCATGGCAGCCTTTGCGGCAGCTATCATGTTGCAGGCTTATCGGGTACAAACCGTTCGACCAGATCATTGGTTGAGTAAATCAGACAGTATTTACGTGAAATATCGGTCTATTGAAGCGCAGCGCGGAAATATCTTTTCTAGTGATGGTCGCCTACTAGCTACAACACTCCCGACCTTCAATATCTACATGGATCCCAATGCTGATGGGCTAGATCAAACTACATTTCGAAATCAAATTGTTGGTTTAAGTACAAAATTGGCCTCTGCCTATCCTCATAAAAATGCAAACCGGTGGGAGCGAGAACTTACTGCTGCTCGCGAAAAAGGAGCGCGGTATCACCCCATTAGAAAACGGGTTGATTACCGAACCATGTTGAAAATGAAAACCTGGCCAATTTGGGAACGAGGTGCGTATAAAGGCGGGCTGATTATTGAAGAAAACAAAACAAGAAAGGCGCCATTTGGGCAACTTGCTTATAGAACAATTGGTTATGTTAAAAATCAAGCTGACACAGTTTCTGGTGTTGGTCTTGAAGCTTCCTTTCATCAAACTTTAAAGGGTGTGGAAGGCAAGCGTTTAGAACAACGTGTTGCCGGTGGAAACTGGGTGCCAGTTACCAATGAGTTCATGATTGAGCCTAAAAACGGAAAAGATATTGTAACTACAATCGATGTAAATGTGCAAGATGTCGCCGAATCTAGCCTAGAAAGTGTGCTTCGAGATAACAATGCAGAGTGGGGCTGCGTGATTGTGATGGAAGTGGAAACGGGTCAAATTAAGGCTATTGCAAATTTGGCAAAAAACGGTCAAGGCCGATACACTGAAACCTATAATTATGCTGTAGGCTATGGTGGCGAGCCCGGCTCAACAATGAAACTAGTTACTCTTGCTGCCTTGCTTGAAGATGGCTTTGTTACTATAAAAGATAGTGTTGATATTCACAATGGCAAAATTGATCTTAATGGTAGAACAGTTACTGACTCTGAAGGCTGGAATCCATATCGGAACATTACGGTACAAAAAGCGTTTGAACGATCATCAAATGTTGCATTCACAAGCTTAGCAACACGCTATTATCAGCGTAAGCCGCAAAAATTTCTCTCTCATCTAAAAAAGTTTCATTTCAACAAACCGTTTGGCGTAGAGTTACAAGGAGAAAACGAGCCTTTCTTTAGAGAGCCTGGTGAAGAAGGGTGGAGTAAAATGTCAGTTGCCTCACTTGCTTTTGGCTATGAGCTAAGTATGAGCCCATTGCATATGCTGTCATTCTATAATGCGGTGGCCAATGATGGTAAGATGATGAAGCCATATTTGGTGCAAGAAGTCTCTGAATTTGGTTTGCCGCTTCAACAATTTGAGCCGACTGTTCTCAACCCACAAATTTGCTCACCATCTACTATCGATCAATTACAACAATGTTTAGAAGGAGTAGTTTCTGAAGGTACTGGGAAAAACTTGCTTTCTACGCACTACGCATCGGCCGGAAAAACCGGTACAACGAAATTGTTTGTTCCAGGTGCCGCCTATGGTAAATATTATACCGCTTCTTTTTGTGGTTATTTCCCTGCAGATCAGCCAAAATATTCATGCATTGTAGTGGTGAATAAACCAACTGCTGGAAAATATTATGGGAGCGCAGTGGCCGGGCCAGTGTTTAAATCTGTAGCCGACATGCTTTATGCGAGAAGCGAAGACATTCAAACACCATTGAATATAGGAAGGAGAGATTCTCTTTTACTTGCATTTGCAGGCACAAGCGAAAAAGTTTCTCCAATGTCAGGCAAATTGTTCCAACAATTAGCTGGTGATGGCCCCTTGGTGGAAGCTGCTTTTACTGATACAATCAAAGAAATTAAGCCAAAATCAATACCACAAGATGTTGTGGCCGATGTTCTAGAAATGGGTGTAGATGATGCGCTAACAATCTTAGAATCGCAGGGTTTACATGTGAGATTTACAGGCCAAGGTCTTGTAAAGCAGCAATCTATTTTGCCAGGAGAAAGAATTATTCAAGGTCAAACCATCATGCTTACTCTCAACAAATGAACTCACTACAAGACATATTATTTGGGGTGCGCATTAAACAAGTGGATGGCACTATTTCGCAAGAAATAAATGAGCTTCAAATTGATTCTCGGAACATATCGGAGAATGATGTGTTCATTGCAATCTCTGGAACCCATGTAGATGGTCATCAATATATTCAATCAGCCATTAAAAAAGGTGCAATAGCCGTGATTTGTGAGGCCATGCCAGACAAATTTGATGAACAGGTTGTTTATGTGCAAGTTGACGACTGCCGTAAAGCGCTTGCCATCATGTCCTCAAACTATTATGATCACCCTTCTAAAAAGTTGAAATTGGTTGGTGTTACTGGTACGAATGGTAAGACCACTATCGTAACCCTCGCTCATCAGCTTTTTACAGAGCTAGGTGTGTATACTGGTTTGCTTTCTACAGTTGAAAATAAAATTGGTGATCGGGTAATTCCATCATCCTTAACTACACCAGATTCTCTCACCATTAATCAATTACTGCAAGAAATGGTTGAGCATGGGTGTGAGGTGTGTTTTATGGAAGTGAGTTCGCACGCGGTTGTACAAGAACGCATTACGGGCTTGCATTTTACTGGCGGAGTATTTACAAACATCACTAGAGATCATCTTGATTATCACAAGACATTCAAAGAATACATTCAAGCGAAAAAAGCGTTTTTTGATCAACTACCAAAATCTGCATTTGCCTTGTACAATGAAGATGACAAGAATGGCTCTGTGATGGTACAAAATACCAAAGCGAAGAAAAAGTCATACGGTGCACGCTCATTTTCAAACTACCGTGTTAAGGTGCTTGAGCAAAGCTTCGAAGGGTTGTTGTTAAACATTCAAGGCATTGATCTGTATACGAGGCTTACAGGCACATTTAACGCGTCAAATCTTTTAGCCGTTTTTGCAATTGCTATTGAGCTTGGCGAACCCTCACAACCTGTGTACGAAAAATTAAGCGCCATTCCTGGTGCAGCAGGCAGATTTGAAAAATTACTCTCTACACAGGGCGTCATTGGCATTGTGGATTATGCTCATACACCTGATTCCTTAGAAAAAACCTTACAAACAATCACTGATATAAGAACCGGTGTTGAAAAACTTATCACTGTAGTGGGATGTGGTGGCAATAGAGATAAAGGGAAGCGCCCACAAATGGCGCAAATCGCGGTATCAATGAGTGAAAAAGTGATCTTAACAAGTGATAACCCAAGAAATGAACACCCCGCAGAGATTATTGATGATATGATGAAGGGCGTGAAAATTACTCAGCGACAAAAAGTGCTAAACATCACAGACAGAAGAGAGGCAATACAAACCGCTGTGACCATGACTTCGCCAGGCGATATCATTTTGCTCGCTGGAAAAGGGCATGAAGATTACCAAGAAATAAGCGGGGAAAAACAGCCATTTGATGACCGCGAAGAATTGAAAAAAGCATACAAAGAATTTGAGAAATAAACTGAAGAACTGCACGCATGTTAACATACATATTTGAATGGCTTGAACAACAATACAACTTTCCTGGCGCAGGTGTGTTTCGTTTCATCACGTTCAGATCTTCAATGGCCATCATTCTATCGCTTATTATTTCTATGCTCATCGGTAAGAGTATCATTAATCGCCTACGTGTGTCGCAGGTTGGTGAAAGCATACGCGACCTCGGTTTAGAAGGTCAAATGCAGAAGAAAGGAACACCAACCATGGGAGGCATCATCATTTTAGCAGCAATTCTAATTCCCGTTCTGCTTTTTGCCAAACTCGAAAACATTTATGTTATTCTCTTAATTGGTACCACAATTTGGATGGGGGTAATTGGCTTCATAGATGACTACATCAAGGTATTTAGAAAGAATAAAAAAGGGTTACGTGGTAAATTCAAAGTCATTGGTCAAATTGGGCTAGGCTTACTAGTTGGTTCAGTGTTATTCTTCAATCAAGATGTTGTAATACGTGACTTTTCAACTAGTAGTTTAACGCCAGATGAAGCGACAACAATAAGCATTACAGATCAACCAGAGATGAATCGTGGCGTAGATATAAAATCTGCAAGAACAACCATTCCCTTTGCGAAAAATAATGAACTTGATTATTCAAAGGTCTTATTCTGGCTTACGCCAGAACAACAGACCAAATGGGCATTTCTCATTTACATTCCAATAGTCATTTTTATTGTCACTGCAGTTTCGAATGCGGCGAACCTCACAGATGGTATTGATGGCTTGGCCACAGGTGTGAGTGCAATTGTTGGGGCAGCATTGCTCATACTTGCCTATGTGAGCGGTAATGCCGTGATAGCAGACTATTTGAATATTATGTTCATTCCTCAAACGGGTGAAGTCGTAGTTTTTGCGGCTGCGTTTATGGGCGCATGCATCGGATTTCTTTGGTACAATTCTTATCCCGCGCAAGTATTTATGGGCGATACAGGCTCATTAGCGCTCGGAGGAATCATCGCTACGCTAGCAATCATTATTCGAAAAGAATTGCTCATTCCGTTACTCTGCGGTGTGTTTCTCATTGAAAATTTAAGCGTGATGATGCAGGTGGCTTACTTCAAATACACGAAGAAACGCTATGGTGAAGGCCGTAGAATCTTCAAAATGTCTCCCTTGCATCATCATTATCAAAAGCTAGGCTACCATGAATCAAAAATTGTGACTCGCTTTTGGATTGTAAGCATTGTATTAGCTGTATTGGCCATTGTAACTCTAAAACTACAATGATGAAAAAGCAAATCGTCATACTAGGTGGTGGAGAAAGTGGTGTTGGAGCTGCCCTTCTTGCTAAGCAGAACAACGCACTTGTATTTGTTTCAGACTATTCAGAGATTTCTGATAACTACAAAACTGTTCTGCTTGAAAGTGACATTGCTTTTGAGGAAAAAATTCATTCCATGGAACGAATTCTTAATGCCGACTTAATTATAAAAAGCCCCGGGATACCTGAATCAACCACGGTCATGAAATCTATAAGAGATGCTAAGATTGAAGTAGTTAGCGAAATTGAGTATGCTTCTCGGTTTACAGATTCAACCATCATTGCAGTAACGGGCAGCAACGGAAAAACAACCACAACTAGTTTAATCTATCACATTTTAAACAAGGCAGGTTTACGTGTGGCTATTGTTGGCAACATTGGCGACAGCTTCGCCCAGTCTGTTGCCCAAAAACAGCATGATGTGTATGTGGTAGAAGTAAGCAGTTTTCAATTAGATGATTGCAATACATTTAAGCCTCAAATTGGTGTACTCACCAACATTACGCCCGATCATCTTGATCGCTATAACAATGATTTCTCAAAATACGCTGACGCCAAGTGGAAAATCACCGCACAGCAAGATGAGAATGATCACTTTGTGTTTAACGCAGATGATGTGGTCATCCAAAAAAAGTTACAAGAACAACCTCCAAGTAGTAATCGTCATGGCTTTTCGCTGACACACAACGAGACCCAAGCCGCTTACACAGAACTAGAAGAAATTTTTTTCAACGTCAATAAAACTTACAAGATGTCAATTTACCAACTCGCATTACAAGGCAAGCATAACACCGCTAATTCAATGGCAGCAGGAATTGTGGCCGAACTTATGGGAATAAGGAAGGAAGTAATTCGCCAGAGCCTTCAAGATTTTGACAATATTGAACATCGAATGGAAAAAGTGGCAAGCGTTCGTGGTATTGAATTTATTAATGACTCTAAAGCCACAAACGTGAACTCAACATGGTATGCTTTAGAATCTATGAATAAACCCGTGGTTTTAATTGTAGGTGGAATTGATAAAGGCAACGATTATTCATCACTAATTCCGTTGGTTGAAGAGAAAGTTTCTGCGCTCATCTGCCTCGGGAAAGATAATGAGCCATTGGTGAAAGCTTTTCAAGACAAGGTTGATGTGATACAGCAAACACAGAGTATGTCTGCTGCGGTGAGAATGGCCTATTACTTGGCGAAGAAAAATCAAATTGTGTTGTTGTCGCCGGCATGTGCAAGCTTCGATTTATTCAGCAATTATGAAGATCGTGGAAACCAGTTTAAACAAGCGGTAAGAGAACTATAATGCAACAGGCGGTAAACCGATTTTTTTCAAGACTACACGGCGATAAGTTCATTTGGCTATCGATCTTTGGACTCATTGCGTTTTCCTTACTTGCGGTGTATAGTTCAACAGAGTCGTTAGCATTTCGGGAGCGTGGAGGTAGTTTATTCTACTATCTCATTAAACACCTTTTTGTGATGGGTCTTGGGTTTGTGGTCATGTATGTTGCGCATTTGATCAACTATAAATACTTTTCTCGGCTTTCTCAAATCTTCTTATTCATTGCTATTCCATTATTGGTTTATACTTTGTTTTTCGGTACAAATATTAATGAGGCTCGCCGATGGATTACCTTACCTGTTATCAACTTAACATTCCAGACCTCAGATTTTGCTAAGCTAGCGCTAATCATGTACACAGCGCGAGTACTTTCTAAAAAGCAAAATCAAATCAAAAAACTGAAAGAAGCATTCCTTCCCATCATTTTGCCAATTGTAGTGGTGTGCATTTTAATTGCTCCAGCAGATCTTTCAACTGCTGTTTTATTATTCTTTACCTGCATTGTAATATTATTTATTGGGCGTGTAAAAACAGCTCACATCTTCGCAACCTTTGGATTGGGAGCGGTGATGTTGGCCTTGCTCATTGGCATTCTCTCTTTTGGACCGGAACAGGGTAGGCTTGAAACTTGGAAACAGAGAATTGAAGATTTTGATAAGGACGGCCCCTTTCAAATTCAGCAAGCAAAAATAGCCATCGTAAAGGGTGGTGTGGTTCGCCTTGCGCCCGGTAAGAGTACGCAAAGAAATTATTTGCCGCATCCTTATTCAGATTTTATTTATGCCATTATTATTGAAGAGTATGGCTTGCTTGGCGGTGCAATTGTCATCTTTCTGTACTTGGTTTTACTGTATCGTTGTATTAGAATAGTAATCAAAAGTCCGCGGGCGTTTGGCGCTTTGCTGGCAGTTGGCCTAGGATTTAGTTTGGTGGTGCAAGCGTTTGTTAACATGGGTGTGAATGTGCACTTGTTACCCGTAACCGGGCTCACTTTGCCCATGGTGAGTATGGGTGGTTCTAGTATTTGGTTCACTGGCTTGGCACTCGGTATGATTTTGAGTGCCAGTAAGTCTGCTGAAGAGCATTTAATTAAAGTAAAAACCCAACATGTCAGCAAATAAACCATATCGATTCATATTGAGTGGTGGCGGCACAGGCGGGCATATATTCCCAGCCTTGGCAATCGCAAACGAGTTAAAATCTCGCTATCCTGATGCTGATTTTTTATTTGTAGGCGCTCGCGGTAAAATGGAAATGCAAAAAGTACCCAAAGCAGGTTACAATATCGAAGGCTTGCCAATCACAGGCATACAGAGAAAGCTGTCTGTAGAGAATCTAAAATTTCCATTCCGGCTGTTCAAGTCTATTCAAAAAGCGAAAAAGATTTTAAAATCTTTTTCCCCTGATTTGGTGATTGGAACCGGTGGATATGCAAGTGGCCCAATGTTATTGGCTGCACAGCAAAAAAAAGTGCCAACCGTAATTCAAGAGCAAAACGCTTATCCTGGTATTACCAACAAAAAATTAGGCAAGAAAGCCAAACGCATCTTCGTGGCTTATGATGGTTTAGAAACCTATTTTCCGGCTCAACAATTGAGAAATTTTGGTAATCCTGTGCGCGGCTCACTGTTTCATGAAAACTTGGATCAAATGCAAGCCAAAGCTTTCTTTGGGCTAGATCCTGTTAAACCTCTGCTGCTAAGTGTGGGCGGTAGTTTGGGTTCGCGAACATTAAATAATATCTGGAAAAAACATGCCTCTCACTTTCAAAAAGAAAACCTTCAGTTGCTCTGGCAAACAGGAAGCCTTGAATTCAATAGTATTGGAGAAGATTTGCACGATTTAGAAGGCGTTGCCATCAAGGAATTTATTTACAGAATGGATCAAGCATATGCGGCTGCCGATGTCATTGTATCTCGTGCTGGTGCAATCGCCATCTCAGAGCTTACAATCGCCGCAAAGCCACTCATTTTAGTCCCTTTTCCATTTGCGGCAGAAGATCATCAAACAAAGAATGCACAATCACTTTCAACTCGTGGAGCAGCCGTTCTCATTACTGATGGTGAAGCAGAAAATACGTTGGCGCAAAAAGCAATTGATTTGTTGACCGATAGAAACCAACAACAGCAGATGACGGAACAAATTGCGAAACTGGGCAAGCCAACGGCAACAAAAATGATTGTTAACGATATTCAAACGCTTTTGCCATGAATTTACCCAGCATAAATAGCGTGTATATGATTGGCATTGGTGGCATAGGCATGAGTGCAATTGCTAGGTATTTCAACGACCACGGTGTTCATGTTTCTGGCTATGACCGCACGCCATCAACCCTCACCCAACAATTGCAAAAAGAAGGAATCTCAATACGTTTTGATGAAGATGTGTCTCAAATACCAATAGATGTGGATTTGGTTGTTTATACGCCTGCTATACCAGCATCAAATACAGAGCTCACTTTCTACAAAAATTCCAGCATAAAAACCTATAAGCGGGCAGAAGTATTGGGCCGGATTGTAAACCAAGGCGCATGCTATGCAGTTGCAGGTTCTCACGGTAAAAGCACAACGTCGGCCATGCTTGCGCACGTGTTTCAAATAGGTGGAAAAAATTGCACAGGATTTCTTGGTGCAATTGCGTCAAATTATAAGTCGAATTACATCGCTGGCTCTGCAGATTGTTTTGTTGTTGAGGCCGATGAATATGATCGTTCATTTCATCAAATACATCCTTCTGCGTCCATCATCACTTCGGTAGATAGTGACCACTTAGATATTTATGGAAATATGGCTGGTGTTGAAAAAGGCTTTCAATCTTACATAAGCAACTTTCGTCCCAATGGCAAGCTCTTTATTCCTGACCACGAAAAGTTTAAAGAGAAGTTGAATGTGCCATTCATCACTTATGGCTTTTCAGAACATGCAGACTACAAAGCAACTCAAGTAACAAGAATTGCTGGAGGGTATGAATTCTCGGTGAAGACACCTACTACCGAAATTCCGAACATCAAATTGAGAATGGGTGGTCGGTATAATGTTGAAAATGCCACAGCTGTTGTGGCTATGGCCCTTGAATATGGTATTGAAAGTGACAAAATAAGAGATGCCTTTGCAAGCTTTAGTGGTCTGTATCGGCGCTTTGAAATAGTCTACGAGACTGAAAAATTAGTCTTCATAGATGACTATGCACATCACCCAAACGAAATTAGATCATTCATTCAAGGTATAAAAGAGCTGTATCCACAAAAACGAGTTGGTGCCATTTTTCAACCACATTTATATAGCAGAACAAAGGATTACGCAGACCATTTTGCAAAAAGTCTCGATTTAGTTGACGAAGCATTAGTCATGGAAATATATCCGGCACGAGAAGAGCCGATTGATGGCGTATCATCGAAATTAATTACAAGCCAAATGAAGAAAAATGGCACCGAAATCGTTACTCATGAAAGCGTGGTAGAGAAAGCACTTTTAATGCAGGTAGATGTGATTGTGACCATTGGTGCGGGCAACATATCTACCGCTGTGCCAAAAATTGTTGAAGCCTTCAAAACCAAACAAAAATGACTCAGTTTAAAATCGTCGTCAAATGGATTGGTTTCGCAGCCGTCTTTGTGGCATTGTTCGCCTTTACGCTCATTGCAAATCAAAAGAGAAGCAAAGAGGTTGTTAATCGTGTAATTGTTGAATTTTCAGATCAGAAAGTAGATTTTATCACCGAAGATGACATTTTAAGGTTGTTCCCAAATGCTGATTCGAGTAATTTCGGGATGACGAGTCAGGTTGAACTCCAGAATATTGAGAACGAGTTGATGAAAAATTCCTATGTTGATAATTGTCAAGCCTTTATCAACAACAGTGAACAATTAACGATCAAAGTTAGGCAGAAAGAACCCCTCTTCCGTGTTATCCACCAAAACGGTGTTAGTTACTATGTGGACAAAAGCGGAGAAAAGTTTCCTGTTTCGGCTAGATTTACTTCTAATGTGCCCATTGCAACAGGAAGAATTGTCTATCAAGTGGATAGTTTAGGTGTGCAACGTGGACAGGCGGTCAATGATTTAATGACATTTTTTGAATTCGTGAGCAAAGATGAAGTGTTACAGTCTTTGGTAACGCGGGTTGACGTTCGCCCTAGTGGAGACTTGGTGTTTACCCCTCGCACCGGAAAACATATTGTAAACATTGGAAAACCCGTTAATCTGAAAGACAAGTTTCACAGATTGATCATTTTCTATCAAGAAGCTCTCAATAAAATTGGTTGGGATGAGTATCAAGAGGTGAGCGTAAAATTTGAAAACCAAATCATTGCAAAAAAGAAATAATATGGAACACTCTGAGTTCATTGTTGGGTTAGATATTGGAACAACGAAAATTGTTGCCATTGCCGGCCGGTTAAATCAATATGGTAAAGTTGAGGTTATCAGCATGGGGCGTGCTGAATCTTTTGGGGTAAAGAGAGGGGTGGTCGCCAATATAGAAAAAACAATAGCGAGCATTCAACAAGCTGTGAACCAAGCCTGTGAAATCGCCGACATTGATATGCATCAAGCTTATGTTGGAATTGCCGGTCAACACATTAAAAGTCTTCAACACCGTGGTGTTTTAGTGCGAGATGATATAGAAAGCGAAATCAGCATAGAAGATATTCAGAAAATTAAGAGTGATATGTATAAGTTGATTTTGCCACCCGGTGATCGAATTATACACGTTTTACCGCAAGAGTTTATTGTTGACGATGAACAAGGTATTAAAGATCCTGTTGGAATGGCAGGCATCAGGCTCGAAGCCAATTTTCACATGATTACAGGGCAAACAACGGCCGCAAGAAATATTCAAAAATGTGTAAATAGAGCCAGCTTAGAAGTTGCTGATCTCATTTTAGAACCATTGGCATCTGCAGAGGCTGTTCTCAGTAAAGATGAATTAGAGGCAGGGGTTGCTCTTGTTGATATTGGAGGCGGCACCACCGATATTGCAATCTTTCAAGACGGAATTATTCGCCACACAGCAGTGATTCCGTTCGGCGGCGACATTGTTACCGAAGATATTAAGGAAGGCTGTATGATTATGGGAAATCAAGCGGAGCAACTCAAAAAAGAGTTTGGCTCTGCCCTTGCTCATTTAGCCCAAGCCAACGAAATTGTAGCCATTCCAAGATTAAGAGGCCGCGAGCCGAAAGAAATATCTGTTCGTTCGCTGGCACAAATTATTCAAGCGCGCATGGAAGAAATTCTTGAACAAGTGCGCTGGGAAATTAGAGCAAGTGGCTTTGAAAATAAGTTAATTGCCGGTATAGTGCTCACCGGTGGTGGTTCGCAACTAAAACATATTGTTCAATTAGCCGAATACACAACCGGCCTAGATGCTCGTGTAGGCTTGCCAAATGAGCATTTGGCAAAATCTGATATTGAAGGTATCAACAACCCAATGTATGCAACAGCCATTGGGTTAATAATTAAGGGAGCATTAGCCGAGGCAGAGGAAAATAGCGATGATGAATATGAGGTTGATGAACAGAAAATCGCTCATTTTCAGCAAGAGGAAAAGGAAAATGAAGTGCTTGTTGCGCAACATGTTGAGCCTGAAGAAGAAACTCAACAAACACAAAAGAAAAGAAAGGTCTGGTTTCAAAAATTTTTTAGCCCAAATGAGTTTAAAAAATGGTTTGAAGATGATGACTACATTGAATTTGATAATGATTAAAGCAAACCCATGATAGAATTTGATTTACCGAAAGAAAAATCATCAATCATCAAAGTTTTTGGTATTGGTGGAGGCGGTTCGAATGCTGTGAATTACATGTATAAACTCGGCATAGAAGGTGTAAACTATGTAATCTGTAATACAGATAACCAAGCACTTGAAATGAGCGATGTGCCAAATAAGGTTCAGCTTGGTTCAAGCCTAAGAGAAGGGTTAGGTGCCGGTTCAAAACCCGAAGTGGGACGTGAAGCAACCGAAGAGGCAATTGACCAACTAGAAGAAATATTGCAAACCAACACCAAGATGGCCTTTATTACTGCCGGAATGGGTGGCGGTACAGGTACAGGTGGTGCACCTGTGGTAGCAAGATTGGCTAAGGATATGGGTATTCTCACCGTCGCAATTGTAACTACACCTTTTGTTTTTGAAGGGAAAAAGAGATTAATGCAAGCCGAAGCAGGTATTGCAGAATTGAAAGATGAGGTTGATGCGCTTCTTGTTATTTCAAATGATAAACTCCGAGAAATTCACGGCAATTTGCGGATGAGTGAAGCATTTGCAAAAGCAGATGATATTCTTTCAATTGCTTCAAAAGGAATTGCCGAGATTATTACAAAAATCGGTTATGTGAACGTGGATTTTGAGGATGTGAACACAGTAATGCGTGACAGTGGTGTGGCATTAATGGGAATTGGCCTTGCAGGCGGAGAAAGTAGAGCAGTGCACGCGGTTGAAGAAGCTTTGCAATCGCCTTTATTGAATGATAATAATATTGTTGGAGCAAAGAGTATTTTACTCAATTTAAGCTATGGATCAGACGAAATCACCATGGATGAAATGGGTGAAATCACAGACTATATTCAGGAGGCTATTGGCGTTGATGCTGAAAACCTCATTTTTGGGTATAGTGAAGATGAAAGCCTTGATGATGAGATTCGCGTAACATTAATTGCCACTGGCTTTGAAAGCAACGAGCAACGAAAAGAAAAAGTGAAGAATGCCAAAGTGATTCACACCTTGGAAAACAAATCATCACAGGCAGCGCCAGTGCCAACAACAGCACAAGCAGAAGCTGATCAAGTTGAGGTTGATGAGTCTATGCCATATCTAAAAACAGAGTTGGCTGATGATTCATCTGCAAAACAAATCACCTTCGATTTTTCAGATGAAGAGCAAACTGCATCTAGACCAACAATGGAGTTTAAGCCATTGAATCAATGTAATGAAGATCAAAGTCAACAAGAAGCAGAAGAGATAGAAGCAGAGGTGGAAGAAGTGCAACCAACATCAAATGCAAGCCCAGTAACACGAGTATTTACCCTTAGAGACGAGGAGCAAACGCCCGAACCTCAACAACCCTTACTCGAACAACCTAAGCAAGAAGAATTTAGAACTCAAGTTGAGGACAGTTCTCAAGAAATCTTACAGAATACGCAAGACGAAAGAATTCAGCGTTTAAAGAGTTTCAATCTGCGCGTAAAAACCGTGGAAGACGTGGAGGAATTAGAAAATCAGCCCGCTTATTTGAGGAAGAATGTAGAGCTAGACAACGTACCAAATGCTAAGGAGCAAAATATCTCTAGATTTAGTTTAAGTGAATCTGAAGAAGGTGAGGGTGCGGAGCTACGAAAAAATTCTTTTCTGCACGATAATGTAGATTAATTTGCTCAATTCTGGTATGTGACACCATTTGAATTTTTAGATTATGCTGGTACTGCGGTGTTTGCAATTTCAGGCGCACTAGCGGCAATTCACAAACGGTTTGATCTTTTCGGTATTTTAATTCTTGCTGCTGTTACAGCCATTGGCGGTGGAACGTTAAGAGATGTACTGATTGGAAGAACACCCGTTGGTTGGATGCAACACATTGAATACCTATACGTCATTTTTGGCTCAGCTATTTTCACCATCTTATTTCGAAAATATCTGGTTTATCTACGACGAACCTTGTTCTTATTCGATTCAATAGGGCTTGCTCTTTTCACAATTGTTGGTGTCGAACTAGGGATTCAAAATCAGCTACACCCAGTAATTTGTATTATGCTAGGCACAATGACTGCTGCATTTGGCGGTGTGATTAGAGACATACTTTCAAACGAAATTCCGCTCATTTTCCACAAAGAAATATACGCTTCTATTAGCGTGGTTGGTGGTATCATGTTCTACGGGCTCTTAACCAATGGCATTGAGCAGCAACTCAGTTATATGCTTAGCGCAGTCGTCATCATCATTTTACGGATACTAGCCGTAAAATATGGATGGAAGCTACCCATAATTGCCTAAACAGAAAGCCTGATTTGAAAATTGCACGTTATTATACCCTTTAGGTTGTATGCCTCTCTCATCACATAAAAAAGCGCCAGTATAAAATCGCGATAGCAACTATAAAATACACAATAGAAAGTGGTAAACCAAAATGTAGAAAGTCTTTAAACTTGTAACCGCCAGGTCCATAAATCATTAAATTGGTTTGATAGCCGACAGGTGTAATAAAACTAGCTGATGCAGCATAGGCAATCGCCAAGAAGAAGGGTTCAGGGGTAACACCTAACTGGTTAGCCACTGCCAAGCCGAAAGGTAATGCGAGAGATGCTGCCGCGATGTTTGTCATTAATTCAGTGAAGACGAATGAAAGTAAATAAATACCACACAGCGCACCAAGAACGCCTACCGGTTCAGTAAACGTAACCACCCACTGCGCTACACTTGCCGAAATGCCTGTTGTTTCAAGCGCCTTGCCAAGCGCCAAGGCCAATGCTGCAATCACAAGTAAATTGTAATCCATATAGCGGTTGAGTTTATTGAAACTCAAGATTCTTGCCAGTAGGCAAATCAGCAACAAAATGAGTAACCCTTTGAATAGGCTTAGTATGCCAACTGATGAAAGAATGATTGCCGTTATCATGCCGAGAGCCACCACTAAAGATTGCTTTACATCAAGCGGTCTTACCTCTTTAATTTTTGAAATTTGATAAAAATCAGATTGAGCATAAGCATTAGTCTCAAAATCATTTCCGGTGGTGATTAGTAATGTATCGCCAGTGCGTAAGGTTTTATCACCAAGTTTGCCATGTAATTGCTCTCCTTTTCTGTTCACTGCTAGTAGAGAGGAGTTGTATCTACGTCTAAAGTCAGAGTGTTTTACTTGTTTGTTTGCGAGATGTGAACCTTGTGCAACCACAACCTCAATCATGTCGAAATCAATGGTTTTATCGATGCTTGTTGGTTCTGGGAGTTTTAAATCAACATTGAGGTCAATAAGATCTGTAATGGCGTGCGTATTTCCAGCTAAAATCAATATATCTCCTTGCTGTAAAACCTCAGAGGGACGCACAGGTACGATCGATTGCTCACCTCGAATAATTTCCACCACAAATAATCCATTAAGTTCTCGAAGATTTGCTTCTCGAATGCTTTTCCCAATGTAAGATGAATTCGCGGGCACGTGCGTTTCAACAATGTATTCTCGTGTGTTTTCAGTAAATGCCTCTGAGATGGTTGTGCGCACGGGTAAAAGCTTTTTTCCAAAAATGATGATATAGGCCAAACCGATAATAGACAACGGCAAGCCAACCCATGTAAAATCAAATATTGAAAATTGTACGTCGCTTTGGCTCGTTGCAAATGCATTCACAAGCATGTTTGTTGATGTACCAACCAAAGTAATTGTGCCTCCCAAAATGGCAGCAAAAGACAGCGGTATCAATAATTTTGATATGGGAATATGATTCTGCTTACCCCATTTATACACATAAGGAATGAGTAGTGCAACAATTGGTGTGTTATTCATGAATGCCGAAACCACCGAAACAGAAGGTAGCAATCGGCTCATGAACCCGAAGTAGGTTTTGGTTGTCTCGAATGCCTTAGAAAATAAGACATCTAAAATTGAGGCATTACCGAGCAAGTTACCAAAGACAATTAATAGTAAAATAGATGCAATTTGTTGATCGCCAAAGCCTTGAAGAATATCTTGGCCGCTCAATATTCCGAAGGCCCCAAGTATAATTACGGCAATCAGGAATGAGATTGCTGGCTGAAACCATTCTTTGAACAAGGAGAGAATCAAAAAAACCAATACCAATACAACCACAATTACTTCGAGCATTCCGGGTAAATTGGGAGCAAATTTACATGTTCTTCAGATGATCGGCAACCAGAAAAATACTACCAAAGATTGCAATGGTATCTATGGGCTTGGCTTTTGCTGATGCAGCGGAGAAGGCGTCTGAGACATTAAGATAAGTTTCCACGTTTGTGAACCGTGGAAATTCTGCTTTTAGTTGTTCTACAGGCATTTTTCTGGGCACGCTTGGTGCAGTTAAGTAATAGTGCGCGTTTTTTGGAAATAAATGGGCAACTGAGTCGATGTTTTTATCACTTACTGTACCGTAAATAAGATGAAGCTCACCAGTGTTTCTTTTACTTATTTCAACCAAAAATTGTTTAATTCCATCAATATTATGCGCACTGTCTGCAACGGTGAACGGGTTTTGGTTCAACACTTGCCAACGACCTATAATCGTTGAATTTTGTTGCACATTCTCAACACCCTTACAAAAATGCTCATTGGTTAATGACCAAGTATCGTTCAGCTGCTGATATGCAGTTGCTACAGTTCGTAGGTTTTCAAGTTGATAGTTAGGTAGAGGTAGCGATTTCATAAATTCAATCATACTTTCATCCTCAATGAACTGATCTGCAAAGATTATCTCAGCTTTATTCTCGCTGGCAATTCTTTTAAAAATGGGAGCTGTTTCAGTTTGGCTTTTTCCAATGATGATAGGAACACCAGGTTTGATAATGCCAGCTTTTTCAGTCGCAATTTTCTCGAGTGTATCTCCCAATATCTGTTGATGGTCTAGTCCAATGTTTGTGATAATGCTCAATTGTGGCGTGATAATGTTTGTAGAATCTAACCGTCCGCCCAAGCCAACTTCTACAATGGCAAAGTCAACTTGTTGTTCACTAAAATATTGGAATGCCATCGCAACGGTGATCTCGAAAAACGATGGTTGAATGTCTAGAAGTAATGGCTCTATCTGCTCAACAAAACTGATTACCGCTTTTTTTGAAATGTAAGATCCATTTATCCGAATCCGCTCACGAAAATCAACATAATGTGGCGAGGTATAAGTGCCCACTTTATAACCTGCTTCCATAAAAACAGAGGCAAGGTAATGGGTTACAGAGCCCTTGCCATTTGTGCCACCAACATGAACACTTTTGAATTTTTGTTGCGGATTATCTATCGCGTCGCACAGGGCGAGAATATTACTTAAATCGGCCTTGTACGCTGCTTTCCCCTGCCGTTGATACATCGGCAGTTGTTGAAACAAAAAATCGAGCGTTTCTTGGTAAGTCAATAGACAGAAATTTAAGGTGAAATTACCGTTTTAGTTGGTTACCGCAATTATAAGTAACCATTCACGACAAATCCCCTTGCATTCACGACATTTATTTCGTCAGTCTTAGTGTTCATGGTATGTTTGGTCAAAATGGCTAAACCCAAAACATGCCGTTGGCAAATAGATTCAGGTACCCTCGTTGGGGGGACGAGGGTGCCTGAATCAAATTTTTTTGAACATGTGGCGAGAAGAGGTAATTATTGCATTATTAATGGTTGTGGTTGTGATTCTATTATTGATTCTACACTGCATTCGCATGCTGGTAAGACAGTCCCTAGACCACAGTTTTCTCATAAAGCAACCTATTGAAGTCATGGCAAAAGAAGGCAACAAAAGCAAAGACGAAAAGCGAATGGTTGATTATGTGGAGGATGTACTCTTTGTTGTTACTAAAGAGTTTATAATGCTTAGCGATGGTACACGTGTGTTTTTGAAATCTGTTGTATATTTCACCAACACCCAAAATAATATTGAAGTGAAACTTCAAAACAACTCGACAAAAACGACCAAGGTTTCGTTCGAAGAATTACAAAGAGTGCTCCCACCAAACTTTGTGCAATGCAACGAAAAACAAATTGTGAATAAGCAGTTTGTGGATCTAGTTGAGAAAGAGAATATTTACCTAAGTACGAATGATAAATTAACCATGGCGTTAACTTATCGATCCTTTTTTAATTAAAATAATAACAAGAATGATAGACTTTATTGTAAAATTGAATACACCAGATCAACTGTTATCACAATTTCAAAGAAATGGTAACACCATTACAAAATATGGAACCGTGAATGGGGGTTTGGTCAACGGGAAAATTGAAATTACCTCGATTACTGCTATCTATGAAAAGATTCACTTGGATCCTACCCCAAAACCAATAGACGATAAATCCTTTATTACACCTGTGTTAAAAGATGAAGGAGACAGCATTCTAGATATCGTAGGCGGAACATGTGGTATTTCTCCTCCAACACCACCAGAGCTGTGTGACCCTAAAATTTCTTTATAATTTCTGATTGAAAAATGAAATGGTTTGTCTTCATAGTAACGATTTTACTGCTAAGCCAATGCACTACTACCAAAGATTTTGATTCTTGGGATACAACTGAGCATGCAGTTAAAGCCTTATATGAAAATAATTTTTTTTTAGCAGACTCTATCACAAAATTGATAGAATCGGAGTTATTGCGAAATGCATTGGAGGTGAAAGTCAATATGTATTTAGAGGATAGTATTTCCACCCAAATGATGAAATTCGAAAATATTGCTAAGAACGATTTTGAGAGTTTCATTTATCATTTAGTACAAGGTGAAGTCCTTAGTGAATTTGAGGCTGATTCACTAGCTTTTGAATATTTTAAAATTGCTGAGAGCGTGTTACCAGAATCTCACCATAATATTTTTGAGAAGGAACTGTATTATCAAATGCTCTCACTAATTACAGGTATAGAGGGAAACGACACTAAAGAAAAGTTATTTAGCTATTATTATAAGTTGTACTCTGCACTTGTTGATGAAACTACTTTCGATTATAACTATCAATTCATGACTGTATACAATGTGTTTTTGAATAGAGAAAACGATGAATTGAAAACTAAGGCTAAACAGATTTTTGCAAAAATTGATTCAATAAAGCCACCCGACCCATATGTAAAAGGAAAATTTTATCAGATTAAAGCAAGTTATGAAAAATTTATAGATTCTCTTTTTGAACAGGGATATGAAAGTAACCAAGAAGCTTTAGCACTTTACTCTCAATCAAATCTAGCTATTGCAGCCTCTAAGAAATCTTCTATTCTGATCAATATTGCTAATCAAAAATATAGAGAGCATCAAGATGACGAAGCAATTTCAATGTATAATCAGGCCCTTCAAATTATGGGTGATTCTAAAAGTGGCGCCTATAAAAAGCAGTTGATTTATGAAGTATTTTCTTCTATTTATCAGAAGCAAGACAATGAAAAATTAGCACGTGAATATTTATTCTTATCAAACGAAAAAAAAACTGAATTAAAACGATTTCAACAAGCAAGTAAAGTGTATGAAACGGAATTGAAATATAGGGTTACAATGAAAGAGCAAGAGCTAACTAAGATGGCGAAAACAAAGAACATCTTCAAATGGCAAACTTTTTTATTATTTCCGTTAGCATTAGCACTAAGTTGGCTGGCATTTAAGTATTACCAAAGTTTCGTGACTACTCGACTAGAAAAAAGCGTGATACAAACTGAATATGAGCATAACATCAAAGAGAAGTCAATACTTGAGCAAAATCTTCATTCTGTAGAAACCGAAATAGCCCAACTAGAGCAGGAAAAGGAAGAAACTATTGCGCGCTTGCAACATTTGAAAGAAGTAGTAACCAAAGATTTTATTGTCTTACAAGATAAAACGAAGGTATATGTGGAAGAGTTGATGTACATACAGTCTGACGACCATTATTTGAAGGTACACTTGTACGAGAAGAAAGACAATTTTGTGCGTGGGCGTATTTCAAAAATCATAGAAGAATTGCCACCCAACTTTATTCGTTGCCATAGATCTTATATAGTCAATGAAAATTACATCGAAAAAATTCTCACAAGTGCTCTCTTATTAATTGACGGTAGTGAAGTGCCAGTGAGTAAAAAGTATAGAGAATATTTCACTTAAAATTGAAAAATTATGAAGTTGCGATTGCTCATTGTTGTTTTGTTAACACTGAATTCGTGTTCATTTATAACATCAACTACATTTGAATCCTTAGAATCAGATCATAAATTATTTTATATAGAATCAATTGATACAACCAACAATAATGTTATCATGTTGGTGAAGTCTTTAGATATTAAAGATTCCTTATTTATAAAATCATTTACAGAAGATGGTGAGACAATAAATAGATATAGGGCGAGAGATTTAACATTTGTGGAACTCAATACTGAAAATGACTTTTATATAAATCGATTTCCAAAAAAAATGATATCCCAACAAAAAAGTACTAAAGTCGGAATAAATGAAAGTTGTTCAAAAAGGTTCACTCTACACAAACTTTATTTTGAAAACGATAAAAGATTCACATTTGACAAAGACTCAATTAAATGTGAGGTTGATTTGGGGTTCGCCACTAATATAGAAAACCCTCAAAAAGGGAAAAGAATAAGAACTGGTCAAAGCTCTTTCCCACATTTTCAGGCAACTTCTGTTCCCTTAAAATTTCAAACAAACGATGATTTCAATCTGAGAAGTGCAGCTAGCCTTTCAATAGGATTTGGGCAAAAAAATGATAAGGTTTATCGCAGACCTTATTTTATCAATGATGTTAATGAAACAGTTCAACTGATTAATGTTAAAGAGAATAGATTTTCTTACTCTACATTATTAATTTTTGGTTTAGCTACAGAAAACTTGAATGAAAATAATACTGAGTTAGGCACTTTTCAATCCGGGAAATCAAAACAAGTTCCTATGGGAACTATTGGTGGAGCGATTCTAAGTTCTTATAATAAAGTTGGAATAGGAATATCAGGTGGTGTTGACCATGGATTTAACGATGAGTCTAAGTATTGGAAAAATCAAAACCAATTTTGGATTGGAACTGTGATAGGTCTAGACTTAATCAAATAATGACATTGGTCTAAAAACTCAAATCGTCCTCAACAATTGAGCTGAGTTCCTCTTCAGCTTGAGCAATTTCTTTTTTGAGTTCCGTTTGCTCATTAGCCAGATTTTTTTCTTGGCTATTTTCTGTGGCCTGTTTTGCCTCTTGATGAACAGTTGAAGAGTCATAACTGCCGTTTTCGGTATAATCTTCCGGCTCGCGGTCAAATTCTTCAAAGTTGTAGTCAGGTAATAAATCGGTTTTCACATGGTTTACTGTATTCTCTAATGCAACCAAGAATTTATTAAAGTCTTCTTTGTATAAAAACAATTTGTGCCGCTCGTAACCATCACCATCAAAGCGTTTTTTGCTTTCTGTAATTGTGATGTAATAATCATCATTTTTGGTAGTGCGAACATCGAAAAAGTAAGTTCTTCTTCTTCCTGCTCTTAGTCGCTGAGAATAAATTCCGTTATCCATCCTGGCTGGTTTCTTTGTTGAATTTCAATGCAAGATAAACGAAAACAGCTAAAACCAAAAAACATCGTTTTAATTTTTTGTTTCCTCTTGTTGAATCTCGTAGAGCTCCTTGTAAATTCCATCTTGGTTCACCAATTCCTCATGCTTCCCTTCTTGTACCAGCTTGCCTTGATCGAGAACCAAAATTCTATCTACATCAAACAGGGTGAAAATGCGGTGCGTAATTACAAGAACCGTTTTATTTTCAAATAGGTCATTAAATTGGAGCAATATCTCTTGTTCAGTTTCTGCATCAACTGCACTCAAGGCATCATCTAAAATCAAATAATCAGGCTCGTGAATTATGGCCCTCGCTATGCTAACACGCTGCTTTTGCCCGCCACTCAGCATAACTCCTCGCTCACCCACTATGGTTTTAAATTGCTTGGGCAAGCGATCAATGTCACGTTTTACCACCGCAACTTCTGCTGCTGCTCTAATCTCATCTGCGCTAGCATGTTTTTTGGCCATAGCTATGTTGTTTTCAATGGTATCGCTAAATAGAAACACATCTTGCGGCACATAACCAATTTTCTGTCGCAGCTGCTGTAGAGAAAATTCTTCAATGTGTTGTCCACCTACTTTAATCTCACCGCTGTTTGGGTCAAAAACGCGTAGTAACAAATCTGCTAAAGTGGTTTTGCCACTTCCGGTTTTTCCAATTACAGCCACACGCTCACCACTGTTTATGGAAAAAGACACCTTTTGTAGTGCCTTCACACCAGTATCTGGGTAAGTGAAACTCACGTTTGTAAACTCTATCGATTGATCTCCGCTGTTCCACTCTGCTGGTTGGTTAGGCTCATGTAGCACGCTATCTACATCTAAATATTCATTGATCCTTTTCTGGCTTGCGGCCGCTTTTTGAACAATACTGGCAATCCAACCCAAAGAGGTTACTGGCCAAGTTAATTTTCCAACGTAAATGATAAATTGAACAATGGTTCCGTTACCTATAAGCCCTTCTTGTACGTGCAAACCGCCAACATACACGGCAATAATTGTACTTGTGCCTATCAGTAATAACATAAGCGGAAAGAATATAGCCTCAACTCTAGCTAAGGAAAGAGCCTGAGTTTTGTAGTCATCAGTTTCATCATCAAACTGTTGCTGAAAACTTTTCTCACGAGCATAGCTTTTAATCACCCTTATTCCTGAAAACGCTTCTTGCGTAAACGTGGTGAGTGCAGACAGCTTTGTTTGAATGGCATTTGTTTTCTTGAAAATGATAGAACTCACAATGTAGATAGACACAGAAAGAAAGGGTAGTGGCAACAATGTCCAAAAAGTTAAGCTCATATCTGCTTTAAGCATTCTATACAAATAGAAACCAAACATGGCAATTGTATTCAAAAAATACATGAAGGCCGGCCCTACATACATACGCACATTGCTTATATCTTCAGTGAGCCTACTCATCATATCGCCCGTGCTGTTTCGCTTATAAAATGTTTGATCTAAATGCTGGTAGTGGTTGTATAAATCTGTACGTAGATCGGCAACAATTTTATGACTGGCAACAATGATGGTTTTTCGCATTAAAAACAAAAAGAATCCACTTGCGAGTGCCAGACCAAGAATGAGTACCGCTGCCCGAAATACACCTGTTCTTACATCGGTAGTTGAATCTAGTAGGCCAACAAATTGTACTGTTTCCTTCTCTTGCGCAAAATCAATGGCTTCGCTCACCACCTCAGGCGCTAATGAACCGAGGTAGTTGCTGGCAAATGTGAAGAGTAACCCTAAGAAAAGAGTCACTCGGTATTTCCATAAATATTTATTGACTGTTGCCAACTCGTTCATGCGAGGGCAAAAGTAGATGAGAAATAATGGTTGCAACGAAAAATCATCAGTGCAAGATTTGCTTACTTATTATCTCCTACCATGTATTCGCGACAGAATCTTATTCATTCACGACATCGACTTTTTCCTTTACGACATTTTCTGAGCGAAGCACGACATTAATTATGTAAATGGTTGAATATCAAATAGGTTTGTCACTGTAATTCGAATTGCAAAATTTATTAAAACTTATGATCCTCGTATTTGGATCTATCGCATTTCAATCATGTATTGAAGAAATTGAACCAGATGTTTCAACTCAAAGAGAATACTCAGAATTTGTGATTGAGGAAAATTCAACAACGAATGACTCATGGGAAGATGATTCAGAAACATTACAAGAAGAGTTCTCTGATTATTCTGATGATTAATTAAACAACAAACCTTAAAATTCAAAAATCATGAAAAAGCTTATTTATTTTTTATTATTAATTGCTGTTACCGTCTTTACACAAAGTTGTCAAGATGAGGAGATAGCGCCAAGAAATGACAGCACTATTATTCCTGCAGAATCCTTTGGGCGTGAAAACATAACCTTGGGTACTATAGAAGTAGAGTCTAGAGATCTGACCATTAGTGTATATGACCATGGTCAAATTGATGGAGACATCGTCTCAATTTATGCTAATGGAGATCTAGTGATCGATGAGCAAGTCTTAGATGGTCCTTTCAATCAGATTACTAGAAATGTGACCTTAGATTATGATGGCTTCAACTACATTTTATTGTACGCACACAATGAGGGTTCCGTATCGCCGAATACTTGTACTCTTGTTATTGATGATGGCGTAGGCATTTATGACTATGTGCTAGATGCAGACTTAATAACCAATGGAGCAGTCAATGTGATTGTTAATTAATCTAAAATCAGATTCGAAAAATTTAAAAAATCAAAAACATGAAAAATTTAAATCAAATATTCATTGGACTATTCCTTTCTTTTTTTGCATTAAATGTAAATGCACAAGAAAAAAGTAAGCACTATTCTTCATTCGCAGAAAACATCAAAGCACCGGGTTATTTTAAACTCCTCTATGCACCAAATCCAGAACCCACTCTTGGTTCTGGAAACTCGAATGGCAATCTTGATCAAAGCCATAAACCAGGATTGGAGTTTACCCTTGTAAAGTTTGGAAAATATGTTTCGCTTGCTAGTGGTGCGTATGCCACAATTCCAAATATTGGAAATTCTATTAGTGACTCTGACCTATTGGAAGATGGTGTCCAAATAGACGTGCCGGCATACTTAGGGTCTGAGTACAATCTAGGGCATATTGGCTTTCAAGCTCAAGTAGGAGGTGCTTATTCGACTCTTATTACAGGAGACAATCTTATTCAGGATGGAACCGAAGCCACCACTAATCCCGAGGGGCATTTTGGCCTTCATGCTGGATTATTTGGTACAGTAAGAACCGGAAAAAATGGTAAAGGCCTTGGAATTACGGGTGGGTGGTCAAATACCAACGGAGTAGCCTTTGGAATTGAATTTTAACTAAATAATAAGCAATGAAAAATCTACAATTTAACCTAATAATCTGCATCAGCTTTCTCGTATTTTCCTCTTGCAGTAAAACATTTCTTACTCAAGAAACTAGATCGAGAATTCAATCAAGTGGAACACAGAATATTGAAAATGTTCAATTTTATATTGACGAATCAATTGTTATAGAATTCAAAACAAACTCCAGCGAAGAAACAATTAGTGGAGGAAAGGTGAAGTTTCAAGATGGGTACTATTACTACACAATTGTATTTCCAAAAAACACGCCTGCCATTGCAGAGCACCTCGATGGAAAAAGAATAAAAGTATTTTTTGAGAACGGAAGTGACAGATATCTTGTCTTTGGACAAAACGATGATAACTACTATCAGCTATATGGCGACAACTCAAGCTCTGAGTTCTATGTAAACTTCGAGGGAAAAAAAATGAGAGTTGTGCAAGGCGAAAATGCTTATTTATTAATTAAGAAAAACCTTGAGGTAAATGTTGACAAAGAATCAAGGAAGGTTAAAGGAATTAAAGTCGGATCTTAATTACGATCAAAAATCAAATAATACACTATTATACATTATTAATTAAAACCAATTATCATGAAAAATTTATTATTTATTTTAATCCTATTTGCAGGCAGTTCAGCCTTCACGCAATCAGAAATTACCGGCTCAAAATTTCGAGAAATGCTCACTTGGGAAAACGACAAAGTCTATGTATTCGAGTTTTACGCAGATTGGTGTGGTTACTGTACTTGGATGAAACCACAAGTAAACCAATTGGCTACTAGCTACAGCGATGTTGGATTTTACAGAATTGATGGTGATGCTACCTATGTAGATGATGAAATGGGACTTGATGGATACCCACAATATTTATTAATTCAAAACGGACAATTGCTCGATCGAGTTGTAGGCGCTGATATTGAACAACTAACCTCTCATGTACAGCTTTACTCAGATTCTGGCAATGAGTCGGGTTATCAAAATGCTTCTGTTACAATGCAATCGATGAACGAAACGCAAAGCTACTATGATTGGAGCTATCACCAAGAGCCTACATATTTTTATTTGTATGAAGATGATTCTGAAGAAGTCTGGTTCACCGTGAGTGCAAATGAAACCGTAGAAGTTGTTGCAACTTGTGATAGTGACTGTGTCGATATTGACCTGAAAATCTATGATGAGTACGGAAACCTAGTAGATTCTGATTTGTTGATTGACGCATCACCGATCGTGAATATTACTAATCAAAGTTCTATCAGAAAACGGTTCAAGGCAGTTGCTGTTATGGAAAATTGTGATGAAGCCCCTTGCCATGCCGGCGTGGCTGTGTTTCATGAATCTGAATAATTCAAAACGTGTTGGTTTTGAAAGGCGGCCATTTGGTCGCCTTTTTCTGTTGTTTATAAAATGTTTATGTTTTCGCAACAATAAGGTGATTAGGATCTGAAACAGACTCATTATCTTCGAAGACATTAAAACCAAATCACATAAATTATTAATTTACTAAACAAAATCTATGAAAACTAAGCATTTACTCTTATTTCTAGCACTGCTGATCTGCCCCTTGTGGCTACAAGCACAGCTAATCAATGAATTCGAACCCAATCCGCCAGGAGCCGATCCTGCAACAGCGAATTTTGAACTGAAGGGCACGCCAGGAGAATCGTTCTCAGGCTGGATACTTTCACTTGAAAATGATGGTCTGGAGGGAATAGTCGATCGATCAAGTGAAGTCTCCGGTACATTTGACAGTAACGGGCTTCTTAACGCTTCAATACCTGATCTTGAAAATCCTTCATTTACTGTTGTTTTGGCTTCGAATGAAGTAGCGAGCGGAACTGATTTAGACGTGGATGACGATGGTACTATTGACGACACCTCGGTATTCGGGACAATTTTTGATGCTATCGGTATTCCCGATAGTAATGCAGATGCAGCTGATTCTTACGCAACCCAGTTAGGTGGTACAGTCATGCCATTTGTTGGTACAGAACCTCAACTTTTCTTTAGAGATGGAGTTACAGATGCTCCCTATATCGTAGCTTCTGTTGACGGCCTGTTAGTATTTGATGCGGATGGAAATCAAATAGATGGTACAGATTTCGATATGGACCCGACTGTC
>ENA-ORXM01001236-ORXM01001236.1-marine-metagenome-genome-assembly--contig:-NODE-1236-length-37003-cov-5.810784_pt1 | contig 37003 bp, 32 predicted proteins | sample MGYA00237867_ERZ511480 | MGnify/ENA primary metagenome ERZ511480 (study PRJEB26309, sample SAMN06266103) | marine metagenome | isolation source: Algal blade | place: United Kingdom:Sidmouth, United... | reverse complement strand
ATGAGTCCAATTGAACATTATGCAGATCAGGACATAACAGAACTGAACATCGAATCAGCAGATTATGCCTACTTAAAGAAATTAAAGAAACAACCAAATAAGTCCATCTTCTATTATTGGCACTTGACCATTGGACTATTAACTAAAGATTAAGCATGAGCGAAGAACAATAATAAACAATCAATCTATATCTGGCATGAACAACTCATAACTAAAAAAGAACCGCCATAAATCTATGGCAGCACTTTTAAATAAAATCAGAAACGTTTATTCTATCGAATCACCTCCTTAAGAAGTGGAAAGCAATTCTTCATTTTTCATTTCTTAATTTTCAATTAAATCAGATCAATCCAACAAGCCAGAAAGTCAGATTTATCTAAACCAACTAAATAAAAATTATTTCTTAAATGAAACAGGAATTGTGTACTTTTTTCCATACTCTAATTCTCCCGCTTCTACTGTCTTATAATTTAATTTGCTTTTGATAGCAGAATCAAATTTATCTCTCGATGTTGACACTACCATAACTTCGCCTTTATCATTAATTATAAAGTCAATATACACTGTAACATCAGTTTTAAGATCATCAAGATTAATATCTTTCAAAAGTTTCGTAAACTGTTTATTAATAGATGTAGGTTTTGGGAAGATAGGTGCATTTGCAAATGAAGAAAGTGCAAATAAACCGCATAAAGCGCATGTTGTAAGCCAAGATTTTCTAACGTTCATTTTTATTAGTTTTTAGATTAAGAAATAAATTTAATTTCGAATGTATATTCAAATATACGTCGTCATCATTTGGAGAACTACACGCAAAAGATGAAACGGGTAAAACTTCTGTTGAATGTAGACAGAAAAGAGACAAAGCGGATTTACTAAATCTAGACTTAACAAATACTTATCTATATGTACACAACACATATACTTTGTAAGCTAATTTTGACGAACTATTCGAGTGTCATTTTAAAAATTATCTCAAGCAATAAAATTTCACGCACGAAGTATCTCCGACGCAGAGCAATCAGAGTATTGTGTTGATTTCGTTTTGATTTATAGATCTAAAACCAAAATCTTATTTGACTCCGAGTCAGAGCCACCGGAGAATGCTTATGAAAAAGCAAAGACGGTCAAACTATACCATGCATGCACACTCATAAGTTACAAATAAAAAAAGCCACTATACATCTATAGCAGCTCTTTTTAATAAAATCAGAAACGTTTATTCTATCGAATCATCTCCATAAGAAGTGGTAAGCAATTCTTAATTTTTAATTTCTTATTTTCAATTAAATCAGATCAGTCCAACAAGCCAGAAAGTCAGACTGATCTAAACCAACTAAATACAAATCATTTCTTAAATGAAACGGGAATTGTGTACTTCTTTCCATACTCTAATTCACCCGCTTCTACTGTTTTATAGTTTAATTTACTTTTGATAGCAGAATCAAACTTATTTCCTGATGTAGATAGTACCATAATTTCACCTCTATCATTGATTATAAAATCAACATAGACAGTAAGGTCAGTTTTAAGATCATTAAGGTTAATATCTTTCAACAGTTTCGCAAACTGTTTATTGATAGATGTAGTTTTTGGAAAGATAGGTGCATTTGCAAATGAAGAGAATGCAAATAAGCCACATAAAGCGCATGTCGTAAGCCAAGATTTTCTAACGTTCATTTTTAATAGTTTTTAGATTAAAAAAATAAATTTAATTTCGAATGTATACCCTAATAACGAAGTCATCATTTGGAGAGTTACACGCAAAAGATGAAACAGGTAAAATTTCCGTCGAATGTAGATAGAAAACAGACTAAGCGGAATTATTAAATCCAGACTTAACAAATGCTTAGGCATATGTTCACATCACATATACTTTGTAAGCTAATTTTGATAAACTATTTTAGTGTCATGTTAAAAATTATCTCATGGAATATTAGACAAGGCGGTGGCACCAGAATAAATAGTATTTGTAATAACCTCATAAAATCTGATGAAGCGGTCATAATCCTTTCTGAATATAGAAATAATGCTTCTGGAATGAAAATCAGAAATTCTTTACTAAGAGCGGGCTATAGATATCAAAATGTAACAGCAGCGAAAGCAGATGTAAATAGTGCAGCCATCTTTTCAAAAATACCCTGCAACCAAATCTTGTACCCAAATGCTGACGAAGATTTCCCACACAATATATTGTGTTCAGAATTCGAAGCCTTTAAAGTGTACGGGATGTATCTGCCGCATAAAAAAAAGCATAAACTATTTGAATTCATTCTTAATGAAATTAATGATGAAAAACCCTGCATTCTTGCGGGTGACTTCAATACAGGCAAAAACTACATCGACCAAAAAGGCAATTCATTTTGGTACACCGACAAAATAGAAGCTTTAGAAAAGAAAGGCTATGTAGATGCCTTTCGACACATCAATGGTGATGTCAAAGAATATTCTTGGTACAGCCATCAAGGAAATGGTTTTAGGTATGACCATACTTATGTACACTCAAATCTATTGCCTATTACAACAGCCTGTTATTATATACATGAATGGCGAGAAAATAAATTATCAGATCATTCACCTATGGTGATAGAATTAGGATAAGTACAATTTAAAACGCTGAGTGGTTTATCTACTTTAGCTCTTTATAATATTAATGACCGTAAAATTGAACGTTTGCGCATTAACGGGGTACATTAAATCAAATAAACTGTTGAAATGAAAAAAATATCACTTATAATCATCTTTTTTGTCTTAGGAGTAACAATGGTTAAGGCGGATAGCATCAATTCAAAACCTGAAAAAATTTACTCCATAACTCGAGTATTGCATTCGATAGATTATTATGCCGAACAGGTAGAACTTTGGAAAAGAGAAATTGATAAGGACAAAAAAAATGGCAATGCTTGGCACAATTATTATCTCGCTGCTCGAATGACCAATCTCTTAAATGATGGTTCAGAAGAAGATATCGACTTGAATAAGATCATAAAAGAAATCGGCGAAGCCATTCCCAATACTTTTGATTATCATTATTTGACTTATCGCAATGGGCATTCTGATCCAACATTGATTAATCATCTGGAAATAGCCTATAAGCTTGAACCAAATCGTGTTGAAACTTATGATGGCTTCGTAAGCTATTATGAAATGACACGCGAATTAGAAAAGAAGAAAAACTTTAATCAGAAGTGGTACGATAGTGGAGAGATTTCACCAGGGATAATGTCCTGGAATTATAATGTCATGATGTCATTAGAAAAAGAAGCCATCTTGCTGACGTTTGGCGATAATGACACATATCCATTGTGGATGTTGCAAGATGTGAAAAATGTGGGAAGAAATGTGGCCGTTTTGAACATCCATTTGTTGAAGCGCAAAAATTATCGGGATGCTGTTTTTGCAGATTACAATATTGCCGCTTATGATAAGTCAGAAATAGATTTTGACAATAACACTGATTTTATAAACAGCATAATTGAGCATCTGTTTGCCAGGTCCCATAGGCCAGTCTATTTAGGCATCTCAGTTCCTGTTAGCTTACGAGAACCAAATAGTGACCAGTTATATCTAGTAGGTATGGCATTTAAATACAGCGAAAATTCTTTTGACAATATCGGAATTTTAAAAAACAATTACGAGAATCGATTTTTAACAGATTATCTGAAAATAGATTTTGAAAATGAAATTAGTGCTAGCGTTCTAAGTAAAATGAATCTCAATTATTTGCCTGCATTTATGCTTTTATTAGAACATTATCGAAGCAATGATTTTACAGAGAAAGCCAAAGAACTGAAACAGATTATTTTGAAAATTGCCGACGAGGGAGGGCGTAAAGAAAAAGTAAATAAGCTATTAAGAAAAACAGAACCACTCTATCGACCTAAGGCTATATCTAAAATATCTGTCCGAACATTAGACAAAGTACACAAACCTATCGGAAGTAATAAATTGATGAATGATACAGAAGTGACCAATGAAGCTTACGATTTGTTCTTGCAAGATTTGTTATCGAACCGCGAATTTGAAAATCTAGAAATATGTAAAATTCATGATACTGATTGGCGGGACCTATTGCCTAATAATAAAGTCAAGGAGATGCCTGACAATATCATTTTTAAAAATGGCTATCCCACAGATGCAAATTTACCTGTACAAAACATTAGTCACGAAGCCGCTCAGTTATATTGCGAATGGATCACCAATGTGTACAATAATTCTGATTCAAAGAAAAAGAAATACAAAAAAGTAATTTTTCGCTTACCTACAGCCGTTGAATGGGAGGCTGCCTTTAAAGCTGGTCATAATTCACCTTATCCATGGGGAGGTTATTATTATCAAAATAATAAAGGATGTTTCCTCGCCAACTTTAATGTCTCAAAAATACCCCCTTGTAAAGATTGTCCAGATGCAGATCAGCCTCATGGGGACGGTGGTTTTTTTCCAGTGATTGCAGATGCGTATTTTCCTAATGATTTTGGTTTATATAATATGAGTGGTAATCTCGCCGAAATGATACAGGAAGAAGGAATTGCTAGAGGAGGTAGTTGGAATGACCCTCCTAGCGAATGTACTGTTGACTCAGTAAAAAAATACTTGGCCCCAAGCCCAGAGATTGGTTTTAGAACTATTATGGAAGTAGTTGAGCAGAAATAGTTTTTTATTAAAACCTCTAAAACTTATACTAATAGTTATCGGATCTAAATTCTAGAAAAACTAAAGATTAATTTTGTTCGGAATCAGCAAGAAATATAATGAATACTCAGATGAAGTTTTAATGCAACATATTGTTGCTGGCAAAACTAAAGCATTTGATGAATTGTATTGCAGGTATAGCACGCAAATGCATTACTATTTTTACAGACTACTCTACCAAGATGATGAGAAAGCCAATGATTTCACACAGAATCTTTTTATGAAAATTATTGAAAAGCCAACGCTCTTTGATAATAGTCGAAAGTTTTCTACTTGGTTTTATTCAGTAGCAACTAATATGTGTAAAAACGAATATCGTCGCAATTCAAGAAGACCCACAGAAGTGAAAGAGGAGAGCATAAAAGACCTACCTGAAGATAATACTTTTACAAATGGTTTAGCTTACTATTTACCAGAAAATTTAGATCAAGAAATCTTCGATCAATATTTGAAAATAGCAATTGATAAATTATCAAAAAATCATCGACTATGTTTCGTGTTGCGTTATCAACAAGAACTATCAGTCAATGAAATTAGTGAAATCTTAGATTGTCCTCGAGGAACAGTCAAATCAAGGTTACATTATGCTATCAAAATAATAGCGTCAAAAATGGCGATTTTTAATACTACAAGAAAAAAGGAACATCATGAGAGAAAGACCGGTTGAGTGGAATTCCCAATTGGAAGAATTGATCCTCCGAAAAAGTTATGAAAATTTAGATACTGCAGAATTGACTTTTGTGCAAAGCCAAATTAGTGAAACCGATTACATTGAGTATCGTATCCTATTATTAAAAAGTAAGCAATCTTTTGCTGCAAATCAAATCAAACCCAAAGCTGATGTCCAAAAAAAATTGGCAGCAGCCATGGCACAACGCAGCAAAGTGCAGCAACCATTTTTGACAGCTATAAACCAAGTGCTAAACTATCGCATGCCAGCTTGGCAAGCCTTGACTGGAGCTGCTGCTATGCTGTTGTGCTTTTTCTTTTTTGGGCAAAAAAAACCAATGGTTGTAACTTCAAGACCAACTATTGTTTTTCAAACGGATACCGTTTTTAAAAAACAACCCGCTCTATTGGTGCACGATACTATTTATCTAAAAGAAGGTAGTGCCAGAAAGCAAAAGAAATATTCCAAAGCTTCGAGTTCTACAATTGAAGACACTGTAAGTATCCTAGCTCTCAATGCCACTAAAGATATCGTTGTAAAAAAAAACCAAAAAGTTTATGGCAAAGAAAACCTAGATATGCCCGTAAATAATGTTGCTTCCACCATTCCTCAAGAGGGACGCTCTGCAAAGAAAGATAAAGCGCTTATGGATTTATTAGAGCGCGTTTATTAAAAAATAAAAACCCATTGATTCATCCAGCGCAAAATAAAATCAACATCAAATAGGGGTAACTAAATCTTTGGATGTCTTGTTGTTGTAAGTCGTCTAGTCAACGATTTATTGATAGAATTTTTAAGGGAGAATTAAAGTCAAGCTATTTAATGGTGATTAAAGTCAGTAAAGTTTTTTACTGACTTTTTCCCGTTTATACCCCTTTGTATCCACAAATAGTCCCATATTCTTAAAGTCTTATTAAATATAATACCAGTATTAATATTTGATCAGATCCTGCGTTTATAAGTATATGTCAGAATTAATTAGTTGAAAAACCTAAATTTGCATATATAAACAATTGGATATCAATAACTTAAACAATCACCGCTCTTAATCAAAATAGTGATTGTCTGTTGTAATATCCTTTAAAATCAAGTACTTTTGTATCCCTTATGAAAAACAGGTTCATTTTATTTCAAATTATCTTAGTCTCGGTTTTTATCATATCGTGTAAAACACCTTTTGAGACGGTGCGTACCAGTAACGACCCTGTTCAAATTTTAGCAGCCGCTAATCAATACTACGAAGAAGAGGACTGGTTGAAAGCTCAAGGACTATATGAAGTTGTCATTCCTTTCTATAGAGGAAAGACCGAAGCAGAAGATTTGTTTTATAAGTATAGTTATACGTACTATAATATGAATCAATATATTATGGCCAGTCACTATTTTAATAATTTCACTAAGACTTTTTATAATAGTAATCTTAAAGAGGAGATGGCTTTTATGTCAGCTTACGCGAATTATAAAATGTCGCCTGTATCCAAATTAGATCAAACACCGACAAAGACGGCTATCTTAGAAATGCAGACATTTATTAATACATATCCTAACAGCCCTAGAGTTGATGAATGTAATGTGTTAATTGATGAGATGAGACTCAAGTTGGAAAACAAGTCTTTCGAAGAAGGAAAATTATATTTCCAATTGGGATACTTCCAAGCGGCTATGTCATCATTCGAAATTACTCTTAAGGATTTTCCAGAAACTAAAAGAGCCAAAGAAATTAGATTCTACATTTTAAAATCTAGTCACGAGCTCGCTAAAAATAGTGTGTACGAAAAGATGAAAGAAAGATTAGAAGACACTATAGACAAATGTGAAAAATTCAGAAAAAAATATGCTAAGTCTGAATACAATTCAGAAGTGGCAGTTATCAAAAAATATTGTAGTAACGAACTAAAAAGATTTGTACAATGACAGATATTAAGAATCAAGTCCAGAATATTGATGCAAATACAAAGGCAAGAGATATTCATAAGCTGATAAGTGAAACTCAAAATATTTATGAAACATTAAGTGTTATCACTAAAAGATCCAAGCAACTGGCTGGAGACATAAAGATTGAGCTGCATGGCAAACTTGAAGAATTTGCTGTTACTTCTGAAACAATAGAAGAAATTCAGGAAAACAAGGAGCAAATAGAAATTTCTAAATTCTATGAAAAATTACCAAATCCAACTTTGATAGCTACTGAAGAGTACCTTGAAGGTAGATTGGTACATAGAGTAAGAGACAGATCTGGGTCTGACTTTTAATTAAAATTATAATTTGTGCAAGGCAAAAAAATAATACTCGCCTTAACAGGAAGTATTGCTGCCTACAAAGCCGCATACCTCACACGTATGCTTATAAAAAAAGGAGCCGAAGTGAAAGTCTTAATGACACCTTCGGCTACTGCATTTATAAGCCCACTAACCTTATCAACGCTGTCTAAAAATGATGTGCATCAAAGCGTCATAGACGAAGACTCTTGGAACAATCATGTCGAACTGGGACTTTGGGCAGATGTCATGCTTGTCGCTCCCGCAACTGCAACGACAATTTCTAAAATGGCAAATGGCATTTGCGACACAATTGTAACGGCAGTTTATCTATCAGCTAAATGTCCTGTTTTTTTTGCACCAGCGATGGATCGCGATATGTGGCTGCACCCCGCAACGCAAAACAATTTTAAAAAATTACAATCTTACAACAATCATTTAATCGATGCAGAAGAAGGAGAATTGGCGAGTGGTCTTGTAGGAAAAGGCAGAATGGCTGAGCCAGAGGACATCATTAAACATCTAGAGATTTTTTTTAATCAAGGACAAGATCTAAAGGATAAAACAGTACTCATTACAGCAGGCCCTACTTATGAAGCCTTAGACCCAGTTCGGTTTATTGGAAACCACAGTTCTGGAAAAATGGGTATTGCACTCGCCGAAGTCTGTGCGCAAAGAGGGGCACAAGTCCATTTAGTTCTCGGCCCGAGTGCGCTATCAGCTCAACATGAAAATATAAAAACTATTAGTGTAAAGTCAGGCAGTGAAATGTATGAGCAAGCCAAAGCGCGACATAGCAATTGTGACGTTGTTATTTTTGCCGCAGCTGTATCTGATTACACACCTATTGAAAGAGCACCACAGAAAATTAAAAAAGCATCGGATACTTTAACTTTGGAATTAAAGAAAACAATTGATATTGCCAAAAACTTAGGTGCGCTCAAGCAGGAAAATCAAGTCCACATTGGTTTTGCACTAGAAACAACAAATGAAGAAGAATTTGCTCAAAAGAAATTAAGCAAGAAAAACTTTGATTTTATCGTTTTAAATTCTTTGAATGATAAAGGTGCAGGATTTAAACACAATACCAATAAGATCACAATATTTACAAACAAAGGAGAAAAGATGCCTTTTGAGTTAAAAACAAAAGTTGAAGTTGCACACGATATTATCAATACTTTAGTAGAAAATTACGTTATAAATAAAAAATAAGCGGATTTATGTTTAAATATTTTCTTTGGGCTGCATTGTATATCTTCACAGGACTAACACTCCAAGCACAAGAATTGAATATAGAGGTTACAGTTAAAGCGCCAAGAGTCGTCAATTCAGACCCTAAAATTTTTGAGACTTTAGAAAGAGAAGTTAGAGAATTTATAAATAACACTAAGTGGACTGAAGACGAGTATGAAGATTTTGAAAAAATAGAAGGTAACTTAAGTATCACAATTACAGAAGAACAAGGTACAAATGGCTTTATTGCTGATTTTTTTGTTCAAACCATTAGACCCGTTTATAATTCAAATTATAAATCACAATCTCTAAATTATGTAGATAAAGCCATAGGCTTTCAGTACAGAGAATTACAACCCATCAAAAACAGTTTAAGTATTTACTCAGATCAACTCTCCTCATTACTTACATATTACGTCTACCTGATGCTCGGATCTGACTACGATACATTTGCGCCTATGGGTGGAGAAGAATATTATAAAACTGCACAAAGTATAGTCAGTTCAATTCCTACAGGAAACTCAAACGTATACCCTGGGTGGCAAGCTATTGAAGGAAACAAAAGAAATAAATATTGGGTAATAGAAAACATGCTAAACCCAAGAATCATGCCTTTAAGACAAGCAATTTATGAATATTATATTCAAAGCTTAGATTTGATGACTGAAGATCCTGGCAAAGCAAGAGCTGTCATGTTAGCAGCACTGACTTCAATTTTACAAGTCAATAGATCTTATCCTAATTCTGCTGCAGTACAAATGTTCACAGACAGTAAAAGAGATGAACTTCTAGAAATATTCAAAGGTGCAGCGAAGGGTCAGCAAAGTAAAGTGTATGATATTATGGTTCAGTTAGATCCTTCTCAAGCTTCTAGATATAATGCATTAAGATAAGGATGAAAAATCTGGCCATTTTCGCGAGCGGTGGCGGCTCTAATGCTGAAAAAATTATAACTTATTTCAAGGACAAGGATACAGCTACTGTCAAATTAATTTTAAGTAATAAGCAAGACGCCTTTGTTTGTACAAGAGCAAAAAACCATGGCATACCCTATTCCATCTTTGATAAAAATGATTTTCAAAACGAAATTTATTTTTTAAATATCCTCAGAGAACAAAAAATTGATTTCATTATTCTAGCTGGATTTCTTTGGAAAATACCTCCCTACCTTATAAATGCGTTTCCAAAAAAAATTATAAACATCCATCCCTCATTACTTCCTAAGTACGGAGGCAAGGGTATGTATGGCAAACATGTGCACCAAGCTGTCTTCAATAATTTTGAAAAGGTCTCTGGCATAACCATTCACTACGTGAACGATAATTATGATGAAGGAAGTTTTATTCTACAAAAAGAAGTGAAATTAAATATTCTTGATACTCCAAAAATCATTGCAGAGAAAGTATTAAAACTCGAACATTTACATTTTGCAAAGACAATAGAAACCTTACTCTAGGATTTATACTATTTAAATACAAATGTAAATTTGAAACCTACCATAAACTATTAATATTTTTTCCAGTTAATTAACCAAATTTACAATTTTCACCAGCTTCAGATTACTTATTTGTGTCCAACAACTCTTTTAATTTACGTTCCCACTGCTGCTGTTCTAGTTCGTATTGCTTTAATCGTTCTTCTTTTTGTAATTGCAGTTTTCTGAGATGCTCTCTTATTTTACGTTCATTGCGTCTTTTTTCAGCACTCCGTTTAGGCCGAAATAAATCTGACAACCATCCTCCAAATTCATCACCTCGTGGCTTGTCCTGCGCCACAACAACGTTGGTGTAAACCAAATATTGTTCATCACTTAAAGTGTCAGGACATTCAAACTCCACATAAGTATCCATACCGCGAGGCGCCTTATTCTTGATGGCTGCATATTCAAACAATGCACCTACCATTGGCAAAGCTGTGCGACCACCAGAACCTGTTCCTAAATTTCTAAAATGAATACGTCGATCTTCTGTACCCACCCAAGAACCAATCACCAAGTTATTACTGTAACCTATAAACCAACCGTCAGATTGATTCTGCGTCGTCCCTGTCTTTCCTTTTACATTAAAAGGAATATCAAACAAAGCATACAATCGACTACCTGTTCCTTTTTGAGTTACACCATTTAGCATTTGATCTAATTCGTCAAAATACTGCTGATCAATATCGACGAACTCAAAATTTGTGGTATCAGTAGAATGCTCATAAATGACAAGTCCGTCTTCATCTTCTATTCTGTCAATGGCAAATAATTTACGTTTCAAACCACGATTGGCAATCGTAGCATAAGCTTTGATCATACTGAACAATGACACATCTGAAGTCCCTAATACGATAGACGGGACAGCATTGAGCGGCTCTGTGATACCTAAGGCCTTCGCTGTTTTTATAACATTGGGCACACCAGCATCAAAAAGTACCTGAACAGAAACGGTATTTACAGAATTGGCCAATGCACTTTTCATAGAAAGATAGCCACCGTATTCTTCATCAGCATTTCCTGGCGTCCAATCTTGATAAGAAGTATAAGTTCTTTTTTCATTTTTATAAAAATCACACGGCTCTTTTTCATTTTGTAAAGCTGTCAAATAAACAAAAGGTTTAAACAACGAACCCACTTGCCGGGGGCTTGTGATATTATCATATTGAAAGTAGCCATAATCAATACCACCAATCCATGTTTTTATTTTTCCACTTTGTGGTTCGACTGCCAAGATACCTGTATGTAATAAACTCAGATAATGCTTGATTGAATCAATCTTGGTTTCATTTAAATCTTGATATCCGTCCCAAGTCCACAGTCGACGCTTATCCTGTTTGGTAAATATGGCCAAGGCTTCTTTTCCAGAAAGTCCTTGTTTACGTAGTTCTTTATAATGAGGATCAGATAGAATTTGATCGTCTATAATTTTACTAGAAGATCCAAAAAGCTTACCTCCCCTCCAACTCTCTAAGAAGATTTTCTGCAATCGCTTCATGTGCGTTTGCATTATCTTTTCAGCTGCAATTTGTAAATCAAAATCTAATGTGGTGTGTATCTTTAATCCGTCATGTTTTAGATTGTACAAAGAGCCGTCTAGCTTCCTATTATTTAGACTCCATTCGTCAAACTCTTTCTGTACATATTGCTTAAAATACCTCGCGAATTCTTCTTCATCAGATGAAGCGCGGTACTCTAATTTCAAGGGCAAATTTTTGACTTCTTGCCCAGCCTCTTTTGTAACATAGTCATACTTCATCATCTGATCAATAACGACATTTCTTCGAGACAGCGAACGCTCTGGATTTTTACGAGGGCTGTAGTAGCTTGTAGCCTTAAGCATTCCCACCAAGGTTGCCGCTTCTTCTAATAACAAATCCTGCGGCTGCTTATTGAAAAATCTTTTTGAGGCTATACTCAAACCAAAAGCTTGCTCACCAAAAGAAACAGTATTGGCATACATTAGGAGTATCTCATCTTTTGTATATACTTTTTCCAATCGCTTAGCGATAGACATTTCTCTAAACTTATTTATTAAGGTAGAAAACAATTTATAACGCTTTCGCGAATATATATTTTTAGCCAATTGTTGAGTAAGTGTGCTCCCGCCCCCACTGTTTTTTTTTCTTAATAATATTGTTTTTAGAAAAACCCTAAATAAACTTCTTGTATCAACACCGTTGTGTTTGTAAAAACGTCTATCCTCTGTAGCGATCAAAGCATTCTTAAAAAAGACATTAATCTCTTCGTTTTTAAGAGGTGATCTGTTCTGAATATAATAGCGTCCTATTAATTTTTCATCTGCCGCATACAGTTCCGAACCTAATGGACTTGAAATGTTTTTAATTTCTTTAATAGAAGGCAAATCATCTACAATTTCTAAGCTTACAGACAATCTTAGACAAATTAAAAAAAGAATGGGGAGCGCAATCATAAAACCTAGAGGTATAGCATATCGCTTCCAAAGTGGAAGTTGCATAAACCACAGCTTCAGTTTTTCGATCATGATACAATTAACGTAAAATTGATCATATTCATTCTGCTACACTAAAAATATTTTTTACTAATGAAAAGAAATCTAATTAAAGCACAAAAAAAGGTCATCAGAAAACTGATGACCTTATAATAGCGCAAATAAAGAATTACTCTTTAATAAATCGTTTAGAGATCAGACGCTCTTGACCTATTACATTTATCATGTAAACACCAGGCGTTAAGCTATTAACATCAAATGTTAAAGCATTTTTGCCCTTAGTTAAATTATAATTTTGAGATACAACTCTCTGCCCTGATAAGCTTAGAATTTCTACCATCGCAGAAACTTCAACTTCCATATTCAATTTGAAATTTAATTGCCCATCCGTTGGGTTTGGATATATTTTAAATCCTGCAATACCATTATCAGTATCATCTAATACATAATTCTCTTCAGCAAATGATCCAATCAGATTTGAAGGATCTGCCTCTTCTGTACCTCCGTTATCAACTAAATTAAAATCCTCGCATTCTCCATCTACAATCGTTAAGCCTAAACATTCTGCAAAACAAGCATTTGGAACAGGAAACACAACTCCATCAGATTCCACACATACAGGATCGGTTTCTTCTGAGAAGCATTCAAAGCATTCAATATCTATTTCAATACAACTTACAACATCATCAGCTGTGTAACCTGCACATTCTGCTAAACATAAATTAGGGAAAGGACATATCTCTCCAGTCTCAGCATCAGTTAAAATACATACTGGAGAATCAGCAATATCTATCTCACAGTCACAATCAGTCCAAGGCTCATCCCATTCATCATCAGGGCATTCAACTACAGTATAGTTTTCATATCCCCAACAATCAGCATAACATTCACTTGGTACCCATGACTCGACAGTAAATGTTTCTGTAGTGTCTCCTGATTCAAATGTTTCTGTAATTTCAATGCATATGCCTTCAGACTCCCAAGCACTTTCATCACAATCACAATCATCGAAATTCCAATCGTCATCTTCCCATTCATCACTATTAGTACATTCCACTACAGTGTAATTTTCATATCCCCAGCAGTCAGCATAACATTCACTTGGTACCCATGCCTCAAACGTAAACGTTTCTGTAGAGTCGCCCTCTTCAAATGAAGCTGTCACTTCTATACAGATGCCTCCAGTTTCCCATGCACTTTCATCACAATCACATCCTTCGAAGCCCAAATCGTCATCGTTCCAGTCATCACCCCAATCTGATAATCCACAGTCTTCAGTAACAATTGTAAGTCCAAAACATGTAGCATAACATTCATTAGGCATTGGAAAGATATTACCTAAAGAATCTTGTGCACATACAAACTCTGCTTCTGGATCAAAATCGCAATCGCAATCAAAATCTGTTTCAAAATCAAAATCTGTTAACCATAGACTGTCGATCACCCAAGCGTCATCACAACCCTCTTCGACAATATCGTCAGCTGAATAACCTGCACACTCTGCAAAACATAAATTAGGAAAAGCACATACTAGTCCAGTTTCCACATCTGTTAATACACAAATAAAATCCTCTTCTAGATCCCATTCACAATCACAGCCGTCCTCATCGTCCCATTCCCATTCCCAATCGTCATCCCAGTCATAATCACATTCTGAGTTATCGACGATTGACAGTCCTAAGCAATTTGCGAAACATTCATTAGGTAATGGAAAAATCAGTCCTGTGCTATCTGTAGCACATACTGTTTCATCACCAATGTTCCATTCGCAATCACAATTCTCTATTTGCGCTTGAGTTGTTATTGCTAAGAAGCAAAAGCTAATTACTGTTAAGAAAAATTTCATTTGCATTTTAATTTAAAGTTTATAAAAAAGTCCTAATTGAAATTCCATGATATTATAGGATTGATATACTGACTCATCTAAAGAAAACTTACTGGTTGCCAGCCTATAATTGAAACCTAAGTTTAGTCCCCAATTATTTGTAAAACCATAATTTATACCTGCTCCTAAATCCACCGCATAAAGCAGACTTGATTTTTGTAGGTCTATATTTTCCTCGCCAGTGAATTGATTTTCTGCATTAATCACATCTCCATCAAAAGCATGCGCTATATTGAAGACAGGTCCCGAATACAAATTAACTTTTAAGTTTTTTGCAAGGTTATTTTGATATCCAATGTGCAAAGGAACATTTATAAAATGATGTTTAGGATATCGAATATGTTGATTAATGCGGGTTGTTCTTGATTCTAATTCTCCAAATCCAAATGAAGTATTCCCATTTGAGAAATTATAAATAATTGCAGAATCACTTTGTACAGATCTTATATCCACTTCTTCTATCTCATTATTTGTTTTTTCTGTAATCGTTCTATAATCCAAACCAGACCGCAAAAATAAATTAGAATTGATTTCGTAATTAAACAGCAGGTTGACACCCACGGCCTCCAACGGTTTTTCAGAAGTGGTTCGCAATGCTAATAATTCTTCGTTATTGCCATCCATTCGCTTAGACAATAGTCCACCACTTCCCATTAATGAAATAGAAAAACGTGGGATTTGATTTTTAACAACAATTATCTCTTTAGGCTGTACAAAATTTAGAGAAAGCTCCACTCTTATAAATGGCTTTATTAAACCTATTGATTGTTGATCGAGTTTTTTTATGGCCCCTAATAAAGCGATGCTTTCCCTTGATATTAAGTTTGTCTCACTATTAGAATTCAGAGTAGTTTGACTTACGTCGGAGACTGTTTGAGAATCCTGAATTACTTTTTTTTCTTTCTTGTCTACACTTACAATTGTAGCTTTATTTCTATTTGTTGGTTGAGTTACTTTAATTTCTTTCTTGTTATTTGATTTATGTGTTAAAATAGATTTCTCTATTATAGTCTTATTGTCAGATATTAAAATATTTCCAGAGTTTAAATCCGCAATGTCTTTTTTATTTAATTCAGTATTATCAGATTGAATATTTAATGGTGTTTCTTCAATATTGACATCCTGTGCAAGTGCTGAGTCATTATCAATTATTACTTCAATTTTAGGTCTATCTTTATTATAGTTTTCTATAACGATATACAGAATTGAGGATAGTAAAAGAAATCCAAGTAAGAAGAATAACCAAGATTTCTTTTTTTCCTTCTTAGGTAATTCTTTTTCAATATCTATCCACATAGCTTCTTTATCCCAAGAGGTTTTAGCAGATTCTAGATTTTCTTTAATATATATTTCAAAGTCCTGATTTAGCATAACTCAGCATTCTTTTGTTCAATCAATAATTTCTTGAGTAATTTTTTGGCTCTTGTTAATTGCGAACGAGAAGTACTTTCTGTAATCCCTAGCGCTTCTGCAATTTCCTTATGATTATATCCTTCCACTATATTCATATTAAATACGATCCTGTAACCTTCGGGCAATTGAGCAGTCACATTTAGAACATCCTCTGCTTGCAATCTTGATAAAATTTCGGGTGTACTCAACTCTTCAAATTCTTCTTTCATGATTTTATCTTTAACCATTTGCCCTTTCTTTTTCCTAATAAGCTGCAGCGCCTCATTGATTACAATTTTTGTCAACCAACTATCAAGATTTCCTTTATCAAAATCAAACTTATTTAGATTTTTAAAAATTTTTATAAATGCATTTTGAAGTATGTCCTTTGCATCGTTAATATCATTTGAATACCTTCGACTTACATTCATAAGTCTATCAGCAGTTAGAAGATAAAAGTCCTTTTGACTTTTACGATCATTTTTTATACAATTCGATATGAGTTTTTGTATCTCCACTATTAATCAAACAGTATTACTTCAAAATGACATTCAAAATTTTTAACTAACCCGGTAGATACTTCAATTACCAATCCATTAATATCTCCTTCTAATAGTCCAACTTGTTGATCTGGAAAATCCGTAATAGATAATTCAAGTGGTTCTTCTTGAAAATAGTAATCATTATTTGTAGTCAACACTAAAGAGTTCGTGTACAATGGATTCTGTATAGGTAAGTTTGGATACGCAAACGAGAAACTAAAATAGATTTCAGATGGGTTATCAATTCCATTAACAGTCACTAAATCGCCATCAAAAGTTGCAAAATATTGTGAATTCGTATTTATAGTCTGTCCATCTACTGAAATCTCCATAGTGGAAATTAAGTTTAAAAAGACATCACAAAGCTCAAAATCAAATTCAAATTCAGAATTATTCTCCCATTCATTAAAATAAATATCTTGTAATATCAGGCCCGTATTTGCATCATAGACATAAATTTGATAAACCTCTTCACATGAAATATAATCCAAAGTATAACTCCCGTTGGTAACTTGGACATTTTGAAAGGAATTACCTAACTTACTAAATCCAAGAAATTCAAAAATCAATTCTGCATCTTCAATGGGCAAACCATTACAATCGGTAACTGTTCCTGTAAATTCAATATGCTCTTGTATAGTTTCTAAATATATTGGTTCTAATGTTGTATCCTCATTAATGTTAGATACAAATGGAATTTCATTTGCATAACCACAAGCAGAATAAATCTCTAAATCAATCTCGCTTCCTCTTGGTACTAATATTTCAAAGAACCCCAATTCATTCGAGCATGTATAGTTTATAATCTGACCAAAGTCCATGCTTGCAATGATCTTCACATTATCTACCCCTTGTCCAAAATCATCATAAATATATCCATCTAATTTAATCCACTCAGTATTCCCCCATTGAATTGTATTACCCCCAAAGATAAATGCGGGTAGTAGTTCTATCATTAATGAATAAGCAGTGGAATCATTAGGATTAATTTCGAAAATTGTTTGGGAAAATATATTTGAATGGACGTGCACATAATAATCTTTAAATTCTTCGACTATAAATTGGAAGTATCCATTATTATCAGTTTGTTGAGATTCAATTAAATCATTTTCATCATAAAGGTCTACAGTCACTTGTTCTAAAAAATTACTTTCAATATCCCTTATATTTCCTTCGATAACCCCTAATTCAATTTCAGTAGGATTTGAAATTTCTGTTTGACCTTCAGCGATAGGTATCAACTCATCCTCTCTACATGAGCTTAGAAATACCAAACCGATTAAAATGAAATAAATGTAAAATCGCATAATCTTTTGTCTTTATAATAGTAATATGACAGCTGCAGTCTTTATGCTGCTTTAAAAAGGATAAAATTTCAAATATGATAAATCAGATATATAAATAACTAAAGGTGAGTTAGTTAATATCTGCTACAAGTCTTTAATATAATATAAATCACAGGCAACATGCCCTGTGTCACCTTTATTAGTGCACAAGGCCTTAAAGCCATTCTTTTGATAGAGCTTGTTGGCAGCTTCCATTCTTTCTACCGTTTCTAAATACATCTGTTTGTAGCCTAGGTCATGTGCCCGTTCGATAAGTAAGGTCAATAGTTTTTTTCCAAACCCTTTGCCTCTTAAAGCCTGATAGAAATACATTTTTCTCAGTTCACAAACTGTCGCTTTTCCGTTTTTTAGTGGAGCTATGCCTCCGCATCCTAATATTTCTTTCCCATTATCAATCACATAAAATGCGGATTGACTTCCACTGTAAGCGCTGTACATGTCTTGGACTTCAGGATCATTAATGGAATACCCTTCCCCAATGCAGTCAAATTGGGCCATGACTTTAGTGATCAGTTTTTCAACTGCTTCAACATCTTCTTGAGTTATAAGACGTATAAAAATTTTTTCTTCTATGCCTTGATCCAATTGATATATCTGACTTTTTCTCCTGAAGATAAAGTTAGATAATATATTCCATTTGAAAGATTTGAAACATCCATCTGCGTCTTACGTCTGTCATTAATAATTGTCTTAGAAATAAGCTGACCGTTTATTCCTCTAATCTCAATTTTCAATTCCTCAGATGAAAATGGATTCACTATTGTCAATTGATCAGTAGCAGGTATAGGAAAAACCAATTGATCATATAGTAGATCTATACTGATTAATCTTACATCGCTGCTATTAATGACATTATCAACCGAATAATGTTTTATTCTATAATAATTTACCCCCAAATTTGGAGCTAGATGTTTAAAAGCATAACGCTCTTCTGTGTTGAGTGACCTTTGTTCAACTTCGCCGATTTTCATCCAATCAGATTCTTCTGTTTTGTGCTCAACAAAATAAGTGCCTTGTTCTTCACTCAATGCCTTCCACGATAAATCTACATTTAGATCATCTTGTTTTAATGTAAAATTATTGATGTCAAAGAGTCCAAGAATAGCTGAAGACGAACAGGGTGCTGTTGTTAATGATTGTCGAGATACATCTATAGTCGCACGTATTCTATCAGCTTGTTGCTCAGTAAACATTGTCATGCAAGCATCATCAGAATAATCCATAAAATTATTATACATGATACCATCTCCTGAACCTGTACAATTATCAAATGCTGGATAACTAGGACATCCTATCGCTGGTTCATTTTGATCTGGTGTATCTGACAAGCCATCATCATCATTACAACCTCCCATATTTTGACCCCAAGTATGAAATAAGTTTAACCAATGCCCTACCTCATGGGTAATGGTTCTACCTTTAAATGCATTGACTAAAGGATTAGACATATCTAATGAACCCCAAGTATAAAATGCTGCTACAACAGCATCTGTATCTGGATTTCCGCCTGGGAATTGTCCATATCCTAAGTGAGAGAAAAAATTACAGCTATTATTTTCCATTTCATCGATGGCAATCACAGAATAAATATTTAAAAAATCGTTACGGTCCCAGATAGTGGGCATAATAATATTTTGATCTATATAATCTGGTGTCCAACAATCTGACTCGCTTACATTGGGCAGTTCAGATATATGATATCTTTGAATACCCTCCGTTTCTAAACCATTAGGATCAAGTTCTGTTAGACAAAATTGAATTTCTGTATCTGCCGAAACATTTTTAAAAGCCTCGGGTGTATCATCGTAATTTGAATTTGTGCGACTGTAATCTTCATTCAATTGTCGCAACTGCTCTAATATCAAATCTTCAGAAATATTTTCTTGTACTCCTTCCGCATCACCATTATGTATGACATGAATGACTACAGGAATTACTATGACATTTTCAATCTGCTGCTTTTGCTGAATTATTAAGGCTACTTCCTTTTCAATCTTTTCTCTCTGATTTTTGTAAGATTCATCATCATTCATTTTTTGATGTAATCTTTCATGCGCAATACAATTCTTATGAGACTGTGCATTTAAAAATGATATTGACATTACTAATATCAATTGTAGGATGATGTGTAGTTTACTTTTCATGACAATTTACTTATTAACTATCGTTATAAATCCAGTTTAGGGGCAGAGGAGCTTTCCGTTTTAACTTAAAATCATATGAAACGGTTTGCTGTTTAGAAATAGCGACTAAACAATTTTTGACTTTACTGTAAATATGTGCCTCTGTAACAATACGATCTTCAAGTACTTCTATTTTTCTAATGCCCACTATAACCGTATCAGGATACTCTATTGGTCTTATGTATTTACATTCCTGCCAAGCTAAAATGGGACCTACTTTTTCTTCGTTGGTGAGATTTGGGCCATTGAGGTCAATAAAAAATTTAATCCTAGCTGCTTCGACCCATTTAAGGTAAACCACATTATTGACATGTTGAGCTGCATCCATGTCTCTCCATTGTACAGGGATTTCTACTTTTACCTTAAATTCTTCCATAGAAAAACATATTATAAATATTTATAATATGAAGGTAGCCAAAAGCTATTAAAAAACCTAGAAGAAATTAGGGTAGGATCCTATATAAATACTAATTAACTAGCGCTCTTTTATCTGCAATGGTATATTTCTTACGAATGCCGTCTCAAATGAAAATGTTGTATTTGTGCCTTCAACTCCTTTTATGGGTAGAATCTTTTCATATATCACATCCCTTAAATGCCTGTTATTAACTGCATAAATTCTGACCAGCAATGCATACCTCCCAGAAATATTTACACATTCCACAATCTCTGGAATTTCTTTCAACTTCTCCTCAACGGCGCGACGGTGCTTTGCATTCTCTAACATAATCTCCGTATATGCTGAAGTTTGATATCCCATCTTCCACGGGTCCAGTTGATATGTAGCTTTTACGAGTATACCTGAGTCTTTAAGCTTCTTTATTCTTTGATGAATAAAGGTGTTAGAAACCTTAAGTTTTTTAGCCAAAGCCGTCAGAGGTATTCTAGCGTCTAATGTCAATTCCGCTAATATTCGATTATCAAAAGCGTCAAGTTTCATGTAATTTTCATTATGTATTTATGTAAAAACATATTTTAACTTAGTAAAGTCAAATATAAAGTCATTTTATGTTTATTGTCAATACAAAATCATCATATATTACTAATTAGCGTTTATTTTGAGTTATTATTAATATTTGACCATAATAAAATATTCTATTGTTTTTACAATCAACCTTTTTGATTTCTTGCAAACCTATGAATGAGAAGAAAGTGATTATTGACCAATTAAATATTTAATGAGATGAATTATACAGCAGCAATATCGGTAACAGTTATTCTTTTTTCAGTCATTGATATGATAGGCAACATTCCTATTATCATTAATATGAAAAAAGAAGGCTTAAGGATTAATCCCTCCACATCAACTTTGGTTTGTGCAGGAATTATGATAAGCTTCTTGTTTTTCGGAACAGGGATTTTAAGCTTATTTGGATTAAGTATTTCCTCTTTTGCCTTAGCAGGATCATTAGTCATGTTTTTTATAGGGCTAGAAATGATCCTTGGTATTCGTTTTTTTAGAGAAGAAAATATAGAAAATGCATCAGGGAGTATAGTCCCAATTGCTTTTCCCCTATTGGCAGGAGCCGGTACATTGACGACTATACTCTCATTAAAAGTACAATATGATAACGTTAGCATTATTCTTGGCATTGTTGCTAACTTGCTGATTATATATATTGTATTGAGATCGACGGATTGGATGGCCAAAAGATTATCCGCTCAAGTAGCCACTACTTTAAGAAAAGTATTTGGTATTCTTTTACTGGCTATCGCTATTCAAATAGCACAAAACAATATATAGGCTAATCGAATTTTGTTTTTATATATAAGAGTTAACTGATTTTTTAAATATTGCGAAAATCCCGGTTTGTTAGGCCGGGATTTTTTTGTCTCATTAACATCCATCAGGACATGGACTTGCGATAAACTCCTCGCATGCATCTCCAATATCTGTGGCGGGACTGATATAAAATATTCTTTCCTCGCATTTTCTTATATGCCTCAAATAAAACTTATCAACATAGAGCTAGTCAAGAATTTTAATTTTTTACAAAAAATACTCTAGTGCTTTAGCTTACGCAAAAAAAATAATACAAGCTATAATTGTATACCTGTACTATCTATATTTTGAAAATTAATATCAGACTTAGAAATATTCAATTCAACAGAAATAATTTTTATCGTAGTCTTAAAAAAATGTCGCTCTTTTTACCAAAGCTTTTGCAAAAAAACACGATTAGCGCATTGAATTAAAATTAATTCAAATAAGTGTTTACCTATCACACTTTTTTCGATACTCTATTGATAATAATTGTTTTGATATCCTATAGCTTACAAAGTGTCATAAATTGCATAATAAACCTTAAAATGATAAAGACTTTACAGTTAAATGCAGCTTAACGTTGGATTTTTCTGTCTATATAATAGATATTGCAGCCCCGCTAAACATTTCAAAACAATCAGAATTAAACACATAAATCCTTAAAATGAAAAATTTAATTACCCTTCTTTTTACTTTAGTTCTATTTGCCTTTTCTCAACTCAATGCCCAACAATCGCCATTTGGTGCTAAAGAATTATTGATAAAGTTTGATAGTAGTACAACTGCAGCGGAAATTGCTCAACATGCTGATGATATTGGTGCAACTGAAATATGGGTATCCCCCATCACACAAACAAGATTATGGACATTTACTGACTTTACTCTTGTAAATCAATATTATAATCCCCCATCTACAATCAATGGCATTATTGGTACGGTAGTAGTTCAGCAAGATCATGATGATATTGATGATTCAGGCTTAAACTTTCAGACCAAAATTGATCCGGGCACTTTAGGAGGCCTAGGTGGTGGTAACGGATTACCTGAAGGCGCATCCCTTCCTTCATTCAGCAGTATATGTTCTGAAAAAAAGGATGCAAAGTCTACAAATACTAACGTAAAAATAACAATAATGGATACGGGTAACAACCCGACACAAAGTGGAATATATCCAGTATCATCAAAAAATTACTTTAATAATAGCACCGCCGTTTATGATCCCAATGGTCACGGTACTTCAATGGCACGTTTAGCCAAAGAATCATTTGAAGCCAATTCACAATACTCGGCTTCACAAGTTGAATGGGACATTAGATTGACTCATGATAATCTTGGTAATGGTTCGGCAGCTAACATTTTACTGGCTTTGGAAGAAGCCGCTTATGAAGGTTCTGACATTATCAACATGAGTTTTAGCTATAACTCTACTAATGGTTATTTAAATACTATAATGCAGGAATCTATAGAAGCAGTTGAAGCCATGAATGTTTTAATAGTTGCCTCAGCAGGTAACGACGCACATAACAATGACAGTACGACTAACCCAAGAACTGCCTATCCATCATCATACACCCCTTATAATATTCTATCTGTAGGATCATACAGTTGCTTTGATAATGACATCAGCACGTTTAGTAGTTTTGGAGAATACAATGTTGACATATTGGCACCAGGAACAGCAATTGAAAGTTTTGTATATACAGCAGTTGGTTCAGGCGGAGGTCAAACTGTTTACACCTCTGGCTGTTCACAAGCAACAGCAATCACATCAGGATTAGCTCTTGCATTGGGTACTATGCAAAGTTCGTGGGATCACGTTGAAGTAAAATGCGCTATATTAAGAGGAAGAGAATGGCAAAACTTAACAGAAGATGTTTTATCATCTGGGATAATAAACGGTAAAAAAGCACATGCAGAATTATCGAGAGGATGTAACTATATTTTTGATGTGCCTTTTGATAGAAACATTCCTCGCGAAAGAATTGATGATGAGAATATCCTTTCAGAAGGAGTTTTTGTATATCCAAATCCAGCTATTGATGTCGTTAAAATAAACATGGGAAATTTTACAGATGCTAATAATGTTTCAATAATAAATACTAACGGTCAAGTGGTTAAAAGCATTGATCCAAAAGGAGTTTCCATATTAGAAGTGATTGTCACAACATTTGACACGGGCTTATACTTTGTTAAAATAAATGCGCAAGAAAGCGTATCCACAGCTTCTTTTATTATAGAATAAGAAATAAATAGACTTAAATTTAAGGCCAATCATTCACTTGATTGGCTTTTTTTAGTTGTGCCTAAATCATTCGAAAATGAAATATCTTTTAATTGTTATTCTAGTTACAAATGCATTCTATGGAAATAGCACAATTTCTGCTCAGGATTCAGAAGGTAATTTTGATTCCTTACTGGTTGAAATAAAAGCGCTTCCACATGCAGATGCTATCAGTAAATTAACTGAATTTGAAGCTAACTATTTGGAAAAACTTAGTTGCGGAGAGAAAGGACTTTTTTATAAGGAATTTGGGATTAAATATTATAGGAATCAAGATTACTTACAAGCTGAAGAAAAATATGAACAAGCCCTGGACGCTTTCAATGGATGTAAAAACATTGACATAAGTCAATATGCTCGCACTGCCTACAATGCTGCTAGAAACGCGCAACAAATGGGTGACATCGAACAAGTTAAAACAAGAATAAACCAATTCGCACAAATCTCAGACCAAATTAAGGATTATGATAGGTCTTGGTATAAAAAAATAATAAATAATGCAAATTTATTAGCTAGTCTTGGCGAAATAAAATTAGCAAATTACTATACTGAAAAAGCCTTTGCATTCGTAAATAAATTTGACAATCCTGAATCAGATCGTGCGTATATATACAAAGTTTTAGGGTTAATAAATTTAAGTCTAAATCAGGAAGAACAAGCTTTGGAAAATTTAAAAAAGTCAAATACGGTTTATTCAAAGCCTCCTATTAACTTATCATATCTGATCGATAATAAAATAAATATTGCAGTTGCATATTATAGATTGAATGATTACGAAAAAGTAAGAGAAACCATTACTGATCTAAATGAGCTTTATTCTAAACACAACATTGAATTAAAACCTGAAACATTTGATATTTTAGTAAATCAAATGATGCTGGAAGATGGTAAATATGATGAAGTTATAAGAAACTATGAAAATAAATTAAAAGTATACAATGTTAAGTCTAAAGAAAATATGGCATTAATCAGTGCATCATATGACAATATAGCATCAGCTTATTCTGAGTCAAAAAAATTCAACTTAGCAGAGACATATTTGGATTCATCTTTATTTCTTTTTCTGTCAGATCAAGCCGAGAGCATTGAGAATTATATCGGCAACGAAATCATTTATCTTGCAAATGAAATAACTCAAAACTTACATTACAGAGCAGATCTAAATTTTGAAAATTATCTGGAAAACAAAGACTATAGTATACTGAAAAAAAACGAAACCATTTTTAGTGATATAGAAAAAATCTTTATTAAGAAATTAAATTTAAGCAGAGACGACGTAAGTAAATTAAGTCTTATAAATCATATCAAACCCATTTTTGAAGATGCTGTAAAACACTTTCTCGAATTAAACAAAAATGGTTCAGAAAACTACATAGACGATGCCTACAAATATGCTTCAACAATCAAAGGTATTGTCTTAAAAGAAGGAACGAAAGCGCAAAACGCACTCTATTCTTCACTGCCAGATTCTATCTATCAGAAGGAGAAGCAACTATCTCAGAATTTGACTCAACTTGAAAATTTAATTCCAACAATACCAGACCTCAATACTAAAGATTCATTGCTTACAAAATACATTCAGGAGAAAAAAAACTATGATAAATATATTGCTCAAATTGAAAAAAAACATCCAGACTATTATAATCTTAAATACGCAAATGAAGAACCACTTACGCTTCAAGAAGTTCAAAATAATTTAAATAACAACGAGCTGGTTCTAGATTATTATGCGACAAAAGACACTCTGATTTGTTTTGGTATTAGCAAAGATAAAATCTCAGTTCACGGACACAATTTAGATAAAGAATTAAAATCCAAAATCTCAGATTTTAGAAATAAGATCGAAAAAAATGAATCAGTTAGTCAAGAATTGAATGAAAGTTTATATAAAGCTTTAATTACAAAAAACTTAGAAGACCATACAGGTGTCCATAAAATAATTATTTTACCAGATGAAGATCTCCTGAAAATTCCTTTTGATGTATTACACAATGGAACTTCATTCCTCATTCAAGATTATGCCATCTCTTATCTCTATTCCAACAATCAAATTAGTAAAGGACCTACCTCAAAAGCTAAATATAATTTTGCAGGTTTTGGCACGAAATACTCAGACCAATTAACCAAAAACCTAGAAGGAAAAATCGATGCTGAATACTTGCCATTAAACCAATTACCAATGGCACCTATTGAAATTGAAAATGCTAAAGACATTTGGGGTGGTGATGTGTATCTTAACGACAAGGCTACCAAAGAAAATTTCATAAAACATGCAAGTCAACATCAAATCCTTCAATTAGCGTTACATGGAATCGTAAATAATGAATACTTAGATCAATCTGCTTTAATATTTGATGATCATTCAGAAGATAACATTTTAAAAACCAATGAGCTTTACCAATTAAAACTCAACAATCAACTCACCATTCTCACGGCTTGTAATAGCGCAAATGGCAAAGTATATAAGGGTGAAGGCATAAGAAGTATCGCTAGAGGGTTTGCATTTGCGGGATGCCCCAGCATTGTGTCAAGTATGTGGACTGCTTATGACGAACCCACAAACAAAATCATCACAAGTTTTAATAAATATCTCAAAGAAGGCCAAGATAAATCTTTGGCTTTAAGACAAGCCAAAATTGATTTTATCGATAGCGCTTCCCCTACTCAAAACCAACCACAACTTTGGGCCAATTTAATTTTGATTGGTAACACAGACCCTATTCAAACAGTAGGATTTTATCCAATGTATATCATTGGTGCAGTAGTGCTTTTAATTCTCCTTTTGTTCTTATTTAAACGCTCTAAAAAAATATAAGACGGGAAGTTCGGTAGATAAAATTAATTAAATCATAAGATTCCTGAGTGAATGATTTCACCCTTGATATCAGAAGTACGACTGGCACTGGCTATCCCTCCATTCTGTATAAATTTTTATCAAAAGAAATAATAAAAATTAGTCTTTTGCCATCGGCACTTATTAGACGATTTAAAAAAAACAGGTAATTACTTTCTATCACAAACATGTCAATTGTCATTCTAAATAAACATAGTGCATTATAGAATTAAACCACACAAAACCTTGATAATATAAGATAAATAAAGAATAAATAAATAATTCAAAAAGCACGCCTTTTACATGGATATACAACGAGTTCTAATTCTACATATTCTTGTCCCAAAGAATGCAACTCATTAGAAAATGAAAAATTGACTGTCTCAATTTGACAATAACTCTGATTCTTAATCCATTCATCAATAGGCTCTAAAAGAACCATATTGTTATAAAGAACCAGATCAAAATATGTTTTGATTGTACATTTTTGTTTTGTACCTACCAAAGACACATCAAACTGAAGACATTTTTTATTATAACTCAAACAAGGGTCAAAACAAACGCTTGCTAGTTGCTCTTTTATGTAGTTTTCTAACTGCGCAAAATGTATCCATAAGGAAGTTTGAGTCTTCATATTAAAAGAGTATTAAAAATGCTGCAACAGCACTTCATTCAATAAAAAATTAACTGAGCATGAATTATTTTAAACTTGCCAAAAGCTGAGTCGCTTTGGTTTTGTATGGATGATTTGAATCTGAAACAATTAAATTCAATTGATCTTTGCAATCATTAACTTTATTCATCTTCAGGTAGGTCAATGCCATGAACCAATCCGCATCTGAACTGTATTTCGTATTCTTTGTTTTTAAAGTTTTAAAACCCGCTATAGCTTCCTGGTATTTCCCTAATTCTAATTTTGATATAGATGCATAATATAACGCATCATTGTTATTTTCGCTTAAAGTAGAAAGCTGCGCATTTGATTCGGCAAAATTACCTTCCTGATAAGCTACAATAGCTTTACTAAAGATGGCATCACCCGTTGTACCTCTTCCGTTCATGGCCATTGGCTTTTCATAATACGCGGCAAAAAGATCTGGCTTCGATTGTTTGCTCAAACTATTTCTTATCAAAAAGAAAGTGCTGATGACCATAATTAAAATAAGCGCATATTTTAGCCAGCTTGGAAGTACTTTTCCTTTAGGTTCTGAAATTTTTGTTGAAGTTGATTTGTCACTTTTTGTTTCCCCTAATTCAGAAACATCAATATCATTTAAAAAAGATCTTAACTCTTGATCTTTAGAAGTCTCAATAGCATTTAAAATACGCGCCTGATCATTGAGTTCTTTTTTGAAATCAAGATTTTTCAAACTCTCATTAAAGAGCGTTTGCTCAGATTCATTCAATTCATTGCGCATGAATTTTTGAATTAAATCATATTGTTTATCAGTTATTTGCATTTTAAATTAGTTTCTCAAATTTTTTACTTCCTTGAGAAGAGATTTATGACATCTGCTTTTGAGTGTTTTTGCTACATCCGAACTAGACAACTCTAACTGTTGAGCTATTTCTTTCATACTCAAATGATGGATGTAAAAAGCTACAATTATCTTTTGACATCTTTCAGACAAACTTGCCAGTGCTTTCTGGCAAATACTTATCAAATCTTCTTTGTTTTCTCTCTCCTCTATAGTAGTATCGTTATTATCATAGAAAAGTAAACGCACTTCATCAAGTTTTTTTTGAGTTTTTGAGATATATTGATTTTTCTTGCGTGCGAGATTGATACAAGTACTAATAAGATAGCTCCTTACAGAACTGAGATTCTGAATTTTACCATTAATAATATTTTTGTGAAAGATGATGAGCGCTTCTGTAAATACTTCTTTACTTTCTTCTTCACTACAAAGATTTTTAGAAATAAGCACATTTATGCAGTCTTGTATATACTTGATATAAAAGTCCTTAAGTTGCGTATTATCGCCTAGTATGAGCTCCTTTCTTAGCTGCTCTAGTGAATCAGTCTTCATTAAACTGCATTATGTATATGCATAGGGCAAAAATTACACCATTACTCAGGATTTCTGAGCTTTATCTTATTCTAAATGGCAATTTAATAACTTTTTAGCTTCGTTTATTGCTTGGATCATATGTTATTACTCTTCAGGAAACCGCATATTTTTCAGGATCCTAATTTTCTTAGCTTTTACATCATAGGATTCCGCTTCATATAATCTGATTAAATAATCATAAGCATCGGCTCTATCGTATTCCATATCAACCAACTTTTGAAACAACTCTATCGCACGATCACTATTCTTAGCCAAATGAGCAACTACCGCATTGCTATAGATCGTAGATGTATCTGGTCTGATCATTCTAGGATAATCAATTTCAAGCTGATTCAAATACGTTGCAGAGTCATAAAAACCTAAGGCTGTATTATAATCTGCCGCTTCATAAAACTTTGCGCCTTTTTCGCCGAGCTTGGCTTTCGCCGAATACAATTTCTCCAAAACAAAATAACGATTGGATCTTCTGACATCTTTCAGCAAAGCTTTGTCATAGGCTATTCTAATATCTTCTAAAAAGTACTTATAGTCCTCAATTTCATATTCGTCATTCAGCAGCTGTTCTGTCAATATCTGTGCTTTTAAGTAATGTGCCTCTGCGTTTTCTGATGCATTTTCATCTTTAAAAACTTCAACAATCAAATCATTAAGTTCAGCTAGTTTATCCAAATCATTTTCAATTCGATAAGCATTCAACGCTTTTTGAGTCTTGTCCATTAAAGTTTTGGATTGGCCAAAAGCCTGATAACCAATAAGTAATAATATAATAAAAGTAAATATCTCTCTCATGAAATGAATTTTACTGAATTTGTACAATCAGCGCAAAAATATATAGCAGAAGTAAAAGAAATTCTTAATGAATTCTTAAAAAGATCAGTATATAAGAAGTTAAAGTACAATTTAAATTTCTAATAACATTTTATGGTTGATATATATCGTTACTTTACCAACGTAAACAAAAACTTAAAAACTAAAATGAAGAAATTTTTTATCTATTCTTTTATGATTCTCGGCTTCGTTTCATGCGATACCAAAGATTTGCAGCGTGTCTTAGATACAGTCAATTCCGCTGGGGTATCAGATTTAGACGTCGCCAATGGCTTAAAAGAGGCACTAGAATTTGGCGTAGACAATAGTGTTAATTTCTTATCTGCTAAAGATGGTTACTATAAAACGGCATACAAAATATTACTTCCTGATGAAGCGAATGCTGTCATAGATAAATTAAAATTTATCCCAGGTTTCAGTAATCTTGAAGAGGAGCTTGTTAAAAAAATAAACTACGCTGCAGAGGATGCAGCTAAAAAAGCAGGGCCCATTTTCTTTGATGCAATTAGAGGCATTACTTTTAATGATGCTATGGGTATTTTGATGGGTGACAAAGATGCGGCAACTACATATTTATATAGTCGTACTTATAATAGTTTGTATGGAGAATTTAAACCCGTACTTGTCAATTCTTTAAATAAATTTGGTGCACTAGACTATTGGTCAGATGCTGTTACAAAATATAATAGCCTCCCATTCGTTAATGATGTAAACCCAGATTTAGCAGATCATATAAACACAAAAGCATTAACTGGATTATTTGATTTGGTTGAACAAAAGGAAGAAGGCATCCGAAGTGATGTTTCACAAAGAACAACAAGTTTATTGCAAAAGGTTTTTGCAAAACAAGATAATTGATTGAGATTGAGTTTTATTGAGAGCACAGTGTACTAGCTGTGCTCTTGGTTTTTTTTTAACTCTAATTTATACCAATGCCCAGCCCAAAAACCAACGACACATTTGATCCCTTGACAAACTTACAAACTGCTCGTCAAACGTTTCACAACTTCAAACTCACTAAAAAAGACTTTCAGCAATACGCGTAATACAGTATAAGCAGGAATCGCTAGAACCATACCTCCTATTCCGCCTACTTTCGCTCCCATCAGAACAACTATAAAAATTTCCAGTGGATGCGCCTTTACACTTTTAGAGAATATATTGGGTTGCAGTAAAAAGTTATCCAGTAATTGCACCACAAAAAACACAACAACTGTTGTAATAATTTTAGGCAACATCTCATTATAAAATCCTAAATCCAAATTAGAGGAGATTACAATAAGCACGCCCAATAAATTACCAATTATCGGTCCAACATATGGAATCAAATTAAATATTGCAAAACAAAAAGCCATCAACATAGCACCTTTAAATCCTAACAGCTTTAAAACAATCGAAGTGAATATAGTGAGGACTAAGACCTGAACTGACAGTCCTACAAAATACCGCACCAACATCGTTGATGAGTCTTCAATGGCTTTTGACACTTTCGATTCTTTGTCATTGGGCACTAAAAATGCAACCATACGCGTAAACAGACCTTTCTCTCTGAGAAAAAAAAAGGCTATAAAAAAAACAGACAAAATAGTCGCTACTAATCCTCCAAAAAAACCTACCAATGAGCTCAATAATTTAGAGATCTGGCCAGGATTAAACATTTCAAAAAAATTATTTCGCAATCCATCAAAATAATTTGTTTGCTCATTTTTATTATCATCATTTTTTGCATCTTCATATGGATCTATATTTATAACTAAGTTGATCCCTTTTTGAGTTAAAGTATCTCCTTTTGATCTAAACAAAGAATCTAGATTGACAATTTCAATGATTGGTTTTTTCTCTACAAGCTGTGGCGTTTCTTCAAAAATAGTTTGGTCTGCAAGAATACCTTTATTAACCAACCAGTTTCTCATATCACCAATAGGTTCTTTGAGCCCAAGTGATATTTTATCATAATCAATACCCGCCAAATTTTTTGCTTGATTAATAAGTGGCGGTACAAAAATTCTTAATAAAAGAAAAAACACAAGGCCAAATATGAGCAAGGTGATCCCCGCTGCCAATCCATCAGTCATAAATTTATCTAAAAATCTAAACAATGGTGCACCGATCATAGAGAGGACCCACGCCATAATAATATAAGACACTATATCACCAAAGTATGCGAGAATAGCTCCTACAATTAATACAGGTACAATTGCTAGCGTATATTTTTGCCAAGTTTTAAAAGCCATAATCTAATCTACGAAAGGGAATTAAATAATAATCTTTTACATACAATTTAATTTGATCTAAAGACGTAAACTCAATTTTGATCTATTAAAAATCAAAATATATATATTATTAACCAATAATCACACTTGACATTCGCATTTGAATTATAAATAATTTTAAAAACGAGAACTAAAAAAATAAATAATACATTGATTACAATAGCAAAACCTATCAAATGAAAAACCTATCATTGGTTGCCATAATCTCTTTAATGGCCGTTAACTTACTTCTTTGTCAAGCTTATGTAATTAATGATTACAGCATTGACATCGACATCAATACAGATGGTACATTTAGAGTACATGAAATTATATCTGTAAACTTCTCAGAAAAAAGAAGAGGTATCTTCAGAAACATTCCCCGATCATTTAGCATCGACGGAAAGGTTGTCAAAACAAATCTCAAAAATGTAGAAGTCAAAAACCATAAATTTAAACTCCTCAAAGAAGGCAATGAGAATGTCATAAGAATAGGAGAGAAAAACACCTTTCTCACAGGCCAACAAACATATGATTTTAGTTATGTTATAGAAAACGCATTTTTGTTTGAAAGTGACCACATCGCATTTCAGTACAACTTAATTTATGATTGGGACACCGAGATAAAACAGATGAACTATAATATCAATCTGCCCAGTAATCTAGATTTAGATCAAAATGAATATCGAATTTTTACCGGTAAAATAGGTGCACAAAATCGACATACAAACATTCAAAAAATAGGCAGAAGAATATACGGAACATCATTAAGCCCGATTCCCGCAAAGGAAAACGTGACAATAGCCATAAAACTTCCCATCGACTACATTACCAAACCTGTGCCTCCACCCCCACCCGTGCCTCTTTTACAGAGAGACAAATTATGGCTGTTGCCAATTGCCTTTTTAACAGCCTTATTGGGTTTCTTTTTCAAGAAAAGAAAAACGGAAGTCTACACTGACATTGAAGATCTGTTTTATCCACCGGAAGATTTTTCACCAGCACAAGTTGGCGCATACCATGACAATAAAGTTAATACCGAAGACTTGATTGCTTTATTGCCTTACTGGGCGCACAAGGGATATATAAATATAAGCTCTGGAACAGAGGGTAATTTGTTCTTTAAAAAACTGAGTCCTTTACCTGTTAATGAAGAAGATTATCAAAAAATTATCTTTGAAAATATCTTCAAAACAGAAGACATTGTCATGCTTTCTGAATTGAATGAAAAAATGTATACTACTATTTCAAAGGCAAAGGGCAAAATACATTCTACCCTATTGGATAAATCATTGTATGACGAAGAAAGCTACAGATTATTCCACACAGGGAAAATGATTTTTTTGGCTTTTCTGTCAATAGCCCTCGGACTGTTTTTAATTATTAAGTTCGGACTTGTTATTACAGGTGTAATATGCTTTGCTTTTGGGATAACTGCTTTCACAATCCATTTTTTAAAACCTAAAGAATCCAACAAAGGGGCCATCTTTAAATTAAAGCTAGAACGCCTCAAAGCATTTTTACAAAATGGCGATGCCAACAAAACGGCGGAATTAATCAAAGAAAATCCATCTTACTTCGAAGAACTCTTTCCTTATGCTATTGCTCTAGGCGTTGATAAAGATTGGACTGCTAGAATGGAGTCTTTAGAAGTTACAGTGCCACATTATTACAATTCACCTATTTTATCTAATCATTCAACACAAAATGTAGGAAGTTTTTCTAAAGCCTTTGATGTTCCAAAAATCAAAAGTGTTTTTACAAGTTATCCTGCAACGCAGTCTTCATCTGGTGGTGGATTTAGCGGTGGTAGCGGAGCTGGTGGTGGATTTGGTGGAGGAGGAGGATCTTGGTAAAGGATCGAGAGGACCAAAGGTCTCAAGGGTCTCAATGGTCTCAATGGTCTCAAGGGTCTCAAGGGTCTCAAGGGTCTCAAGGGTCTCAAGGGTCTCAAGGGTAATAATTTTTTATCAGTCATTTTGTACAGTCCGGGGCATGAATGAATGATGCGCTAGCAATAAAATGACTTAATGTCATTTTTTAATGAATGAACCTCATTATCAAATGAGGGTGGGTATGCCTAAGAACGTAGGTGTAGCACACGCCAAATTTTATGAGCTGAAGATTTACGCAGAGCATCAAAGGCATTTCAACAAACTAGATTTTTTGCTTACTTTTTTAGCCATGAAAAAACTAAGAAAGATAATCGGGGTAAGTATATTTTAAACTAAAAGTATCCACAAACTTTAATTAGATGAAAAATAAGAAAAATGGACAGAATTTCTATACGTCTTTTTGTGTAGTCCGGGGCATTTTATTTCCGTCAGCGGCTTGGGCTACGCAGTAGTCTTGAAGCAGGAAATAAATAAGCTGAAGCCACTGAGAAGAGCAAAAGGACCTTTCAAAAGACTAGATTTTTTGCTTACTTTTTTAGCAATGAAAAAAGTAAGAAAGATAATCGGGAAAGAATATTAAAAATAACAGTATCTATAAATTCAAAATAGATAAAAAATTTATATCAATGAAATAATTAAGAAAGACATTCTAAGGAAAAACTTTGAAAAAAAGTCTCAATTACACTCCCACCATACTTAAAAACTGATGGGTTAAATCCTCAATAACATAACTGCCTGATAAGGTATCTCCTTTATCATCTACCCTACTTTCTAGCATCATCATATTCTGCACATTCAAGAGCAATCTGCAATGATCTAAATCAGAAGGATCAGAAAGATGGTGCATATACAAATGATCAATCCCTGCCATTGTGCAAAATAAATAAACAGACCCTGCCTTTATCAAAGCATCATTTTTGTTCTCGCTTATATTTTCAAGTAAACATTCCGCCTCAATAAACAAGCGTTTATCTGGAAACTTAGATTCAAACGCTAAACGTAGGGCACGAATAAAAGGAATAATTTTTAAAAGATGCTCTCCAATACTCAAGCTCACCTTAATTTGATCAGCCTTTACTTTAGCACAATCATTTAATGCACATTGAATTAATTCGACTTGAGACAAGCCCTCATAATCCTTGTAATTTAAATTTATAATTACCGATGATAGATTTGATGAGACTTGCCAGTTATCAGACTGAGTGTGTTCTCTTTTATACGCTTCAAATACATTTTGTGCTTGAATAGAACTAAAATGAATATCAAGATGGATCAGCTTTAGAAAGACACCATTTAAGATTTCTGACCAATTTGTATTTTCATTGGCATTCAAACTTACGACACGTAAATCATTTTTTAATAAAGAGAGTATACTTGAGTTTTGGGCTTTTTCATCTGATAAATCAAATCGTTGGCCATAAGATAGTCTTGGAAAAGACTTAATCACCCTCTTCTCAAAAGCCGTTTTAGTTTTAAAGGGATCATATATTATGGAAGGTTCTAATATGATGTGTCTTGCTTTTAAATCACTGATTTTGAGCTCTTTTTGCAATCTTTCTTCCCACTTTTCGCGTTCCAGATCAGGCCATTTCACATTTTTTAAATCCAATTTACTCATTTTGTCATTTTTATTGAACATTCCACATTCATAGATGTTAAAATTTAATCTTAAACACCGTGCAAAATACAGGTTTTCAGACTTTAGAATATCTATATTTGCACCCTAATTAGAAATGATGAACGATAATAAATTAATTTATCTCGATAATAATTCAACCACGCCTACAGACCCGCGTGTAGTTGATGCCATGCTGCCATATTTTAATCAGTTTCATGGCAATGCTGCAAGTAGAAATCATCCTTTTGGATGGGTAGCTGAAGATGCTGTTGATAAAGCACGTAATCAGATCGCAGATTTAATTAATGTTGATCCAAGAGAAGTGATCTTCACATCAGGAGCAACTGAGGCAGATAATCTAGCACTCAAAGGTGTATTTGAAATGTATTCCAAAAAAGGAAATCATATCATCACGCTTACAACTGAGCATAAAGCCGTTTTGGATTCTTGTAAAAAGATCGAAAAAATGGGTGGCGAAGTGACTTACCTAGAAGTTGAAGCCAACGGTATTGTTGATTTAGCTAAACTTGAAGCCGCAATAAAAGATAATACCATTCTTGTTTCTATCATGTGGGCTAACAACGAAACAGGCGTTATCCAACCTATGAAAGAAATCGGAGAGATTTGTGCCAAAAAAGGTGTCTTGTTTATGAGTGATGCGACGCAGGCTGTTGGAAAAATTCCAGTTGACCCAAAAGCATTAGGTATTCACTTGATGGCATTTACTGGTCACAAGATGTATGGACCAAAAGGTGTCGGTGCATTGTTTGTCAATAGAAAAAATCCAAGAGTAAAAGTTACATCTCAAATGGATGGCGGTGGTCACGAAAGAGGTATGCGTTCGGGTACTTTAAATGTGCCTGGCATTGTTGGTTTTGGGAAAGCAGCCGAACTGGCAAAAAATGAAATGGCGGATGATGCGATCAGGTTATCTAAATTAAGAGACAAACTTGAAAACGCATTTAAAGAAAATCTCGAAGAAGTATATGTGAATGGCTCAGTAGAAAACAGAATGCCACATGTTGCTAATATATCATTCAAGCATGTAGAAGGTGAAGGTTTAATGATGACATTCAATCAAAACATTGGTGTATCTTCTGGATCTGCATGTACCTCAGCATCTTTAGAACCTTCGTATGTTCTTATCGCTCTAGGATTAGGAGACGATTTAGCGCATTCTTCCTTGAGATTTAGTTTAGGTAGATTTACAACTGAAGAAGAGATTGATATTGCAATTAAGCAAGTATCGGAAGGTGTAACTCATATGCGAGACTTAAGTCCAATATGGGAAATGTACAAAGAAGGCGT
>ENA-ORXM01001234-ORXM01001234.1-marine-metagenome-genome-assembly--contig:-NODE-1234-length-37079-cov-11.431328_pt1 | contig 37079 bp, 31 predicted proteins | sample MGYA00237867_ERZ511480 | MGnify/ENA primary metagenome ERZ511480 (study PRJEB26309, sample SAMN06266103) | marine metagenome | isolation source: Algal blade | place: United Kingdom:Sidmouth, United... | reverse complement strand
GGTAGCATCGATGAAAAACTCATAGATCACAAGGAAACTTACTTACATATTCAGAAAATCAGAGTGTAAACCAGGTCCCTTGAGAAGTGTAAACTAGGTCCCTTACTATACATACTCTAAGCCGAAACTCTTGTTTCAGTTCCCTCTTTTAGAGTGCCATTTAGTTCCTCTAATCTGACTTAAAAGTCAGACTAGTCAGTCATCCTAATCAATCTTCACCACCCACGATGTCCACAACCGCCGTTCCTTATTCTCTTCTGGCACAAACTCCACACTATAAGTCCCTGTAGCATACCCAGACATATCCAGTTGAACTTCTGATCCCACATAAGTCTCTTTGCTCTGCCACAACAATTGTCCTGCTGAATCGAATACATATAACCGCCCTTTCTCACCATCTGGCAATTCCACAATGAGTTGATCGACCACAGGGTTGGGATAAGCAACTAGATCTCTTCTCCAATAAATATCCTCGCCGAAAATGGAGGTGATGGTGGGATCACATTTGTCTTCCTCGTCTACTCGGTAGCGGGGGAAGTTGGGCATAGTGGCAGAGGCAGAGACATGAGGGAGTCTGATACCCCGCTGTACAAAATCACAGTCTTGGCCCTTTGCATTGGGATTATTAATGACGTGGTAGGTAGAAGCACTGCTGAAACCGCACATATAGATTTTACAATCAGGTGCTAGATTCATCAGAAAGAACTGATTAGGGAAAGGATCGCCACCACCATTCCAAGTGTCTATCAGTTCCAGCCCATCCTCTAATTCTGTCTCCCAAGTATCCACTTGCCATAGCTGATCCTGGATGGTGATGTAGATAAAGCGAGAATCAGGGGACCACTCTACGGCTGAGAATCTTGCGATCTCATCAGGGAAGTCTTCTATGAGCAGGTAGCGGCGATTACTGAATGCTCCTGTCTCTCTATCAAAATTATAGAGGTGTAGATCATCATAGGGATTATAGAAAGCGTACATAGAGCCATCTGGTGAAAATTTTGGCTTGCCTGAAGCCGAGCTGTTTCTACCAAAATCCACAGGTATTTTTTCTTCGTTGACTGGTCTGAATCCAGAATCATCCAATAAGATGGAATGAATCAGCTCTTGGTCATCCACCTGGATTAGCCACCAATCTTCTCCATTTGCGTGAGGAACAGCAGTGAGATAAGAATAAAGAAATTTTATGCCATCAAGAATATGCTCACCTTTAATTGTTACTGCTCCATTATCATTACCTAAGGTTCTTTCTATATAAGAATACCTGAGCGACTTATATCTAGGTTCCCCGATTTCAATGGGCTTATGAATAAGATAGTGCCCATCAGGACTACCAGGGTCATCCAAAAATAAGATATCCTGAGTGGTCGGATAGAATTCACAAGTGTCATTTCTGAAAATCGTGATCCACTCTCCATAATTTATATCACTGCCATTTTCTATGATTTTATTATCTGAACCTGCAATGTGACAACCATTAGAGTAATATAGTAAGTTGCCATCTTTGTCACAAATAGAAGCGTTGTTACCAGTAATTTCAAATGGAAGGTCTTCTGGAATATCCCAAAAGACATCTGGACCTGTTTGATTAAAATCGAAACCATAGGGTTCACCGTTGTTTTGGAATAACCATGTATAGTCTCTCTTATCAGATTGAGCACCCACTGTTAAGCAGGTGCTCAAAAAAGATATTTTAATGAATATTCTAATCAAGTGCTATGTATTTAGTTGTTTTGATAGAGCCGTCATTTTTATAGGCTAAAATCATAAAAACACCAATTTGCTCTACTTGAATCTGGTTCTGCTCATTGAAGGTAACTTCTTAGCCTAAGATCCCACTTTGTCGTTTCCAATAAGCCTCCATAATGAGTATCAATATTTTAAGGATATATGAACTTCGATTAAATCCTAAACTAAGCCGAAACTCTTGTTTCAGTTCCTGCCTTTTAGAGTGACATATAGTCACTCTAATCTGACTTAAAAGTCAGACTAGTCCATCATCCTAATCAATCTTCACCACCCACGATGTCCACAACCGCCGCTCCTTATTCTCATCTGGCACAAATTCCACACTATAAGTCCCTGTCGCATACCCAGACATATCCAGTTGTACTTCTGATCCTACATAAGTCTCTTTACTCTGCCACAACAATTGTCCTGCTGAATCGAATACATATAACCGCCCTCTCTCCCCATCTGGCAATTCCACAGTAAGCTGATCCACCACAGGATTGGGATAAGCAACTAGATCTCTTCTCCAGTAGATATCCTCACCAAAAATGGAAGTGATGGTTGGATCACACTTGTCCTCCTCATCTACACGGTAGCGGGGGAAGTTGGGCATGGAAGCTGTTGCCGAGACGTGGGGTAAGCGTATTCCCTGCTGGATAAAGTCACAGTCCTTCCCTTTGCCGTTGGGATTATTGATGACGTGGTAAGTATTGGTGCTGCTGTGACTACACATGTATATCTTGCAATCAGGCGCCAGGTTCATCACCGAGAAAGTGGTTTGAAAAGGGTCGCTTGCTCCATTCCAAGTATCTATGAGTTCCAGCCCTGCTCTCAGGTCTGACTCCCACGTGTCCACTTGCCAGAGTTCTCTTTCTAAGGCTATGTAGATGAAGCGGGAATCAGGTGACCATTCAATTGTAGAAAATCTGGCGATCTCATCTGGAAACTCCTCTAAGATCATTTGCCTGAGATTTTCCAGCTGGCCAGTCGTCCTGTCAAAATCGTACAAGTTCAAGTCATCGTAAGGATTGTAAAAAGCATAACTGTTACCATCAGGGGAGAATTTGGCTATGCCGGAACCAGAGCTATTGGCTACGAAATTGGTACCAGTGGGATGTGAATGACTTAATTTGATACCGGTCTCTGAGATGTCCACCACGTGAATCTTGTTTTCCTCATCTATGGTTGTCACCCACCAGCCGGATTGACCAGATTTGGAAATTGCGCAAAGGTTGCTGAATAACAATCTTGTACCATTTTCCAGAATGTTTTGATTCTTAACTGTAATATCTCCTATGCCGCCATTCAATGAACCATCTATATAGCTGTATTTGAGGTTGTCCATATAAATCACAACATCACTTTCAATCCCAATTGTTTTATGAATAACATAAACATTGTCCTCATCAGCAGGATCACTTAAGAATAAGAGGTCTTGAAGGCCTGCATAATCGCTGCAAGTATCTTGTCTGAAAACGGTGATGAACTCTCCTGGATTAAGTCCGCTCCCATTGGGCAGTATCTCATGATCTGCACCCACGACATGACAGCCATTGGTGTAATAGAGCAGATTCCCCTCATTGTCAGATATGGAAGCGTTGTTACCTATAAAAGATATAGGCGGTACTCCTTGGATACTTTTAGGCGTAGAGCCCTCATTGAAGTCAAAAGTGAAAGCTTCCATTCCTTCTCCGAAGCCACTGTTATGGCCGAAAAGCCATACATAATCCCTCTTATCAGATTGAGCATCGGCGCTGTGGCCGATGCTCAATAAGATGACTATAAATATTAGTTTATTCAAGTATGATGAATTTTGTTGTTACAATAGTTCCATCGTTTTCGAAAGCAATGATATGGTACAATCCTGATTGCCTGACGATCATGGGATTACTTGCTTTTACTTCCGACAATTCAAGATAAATATTTCCTTGCATATCAGCAACTTCTATGGCACGGACTCTCTCAGGCTCATTGATACTCAATAAGAAGTTTCCATTGTTCGGATTAGGGACAACACTTAGATGCAATTCACTAACTTGTTGTCTAAGTTTTATGCGAGCCTCATCAGGGACATATTCTGCGGGTGAATCGCAGTCTAAATCGTAGATTCTATAATCTTCCTTATGGCTGGCTGAGGCCAGAACTCGCATGAGGTGTATGCCATTCCCATAGATACTGGAGCACTTTCTGGCCAGGTATTGTACCTCAGCTTGTTCCTGCGCAGTTAATATTCTATCAGGATCGAGGAGTTGGATGGCCTTCATCTCTATTATGATTATGCTATCTGCCGCAATCGGTATTTGCTGGCCTGATATGGTGTTCCACAGAGCTTCTGATTGTGCCATAGAAGAGGCCTTGTCCACTTGGTCCATCATTAGTTTCATATCTACTAGGTCTTGCAATCCCTCTATTTCTGTTCCATCTAGATAGAACTCCAGACATAGCGGAAAACTATCCTGATCTTCATATTCCCTGTAAAGGCTTATCAGGCTCATCAGTTGTACACCAGAGTGAGTGTCACTATCATTTTCTGTGAGATAAGTTAGATAGTCACAAGGGGAGAACTCATGACCTTCAGGAAGTGCTTGTATGAGGCAGGGATCAGGAAAAAATACAGTTGTGTCTTCCACAAACCATCCAGTTGGGTTAACTTCATCTGGCATAAAGCATTCTTCTTGCTGAGAATTGACAAAGAAACGGTTTGCGAGTAATAAATTAATGTTTACAGCAGTGCCATCTACTCTTGCTCCATTAAAGCAGTTTTGCTCATGGAACGGATTGCTGATGGTAGACAAGGTAAGGAGGTCTGTGTCAGAGAAAAGGTCATTGCCCATCAGTGTTGCCGAGTTGCAGTCCACACCACTGAATAAGGCGGCGGGTGACGACACCTGAAATGAATTCTGCATAGGCGGTACGGATATGTCATTACATTCTATGATGGCAGAGGGGCAATTCGCATTTAACAGACCATGACCACCGTGCTCACTGGTTATTACATTTCTAAGGATTTCCATCCTAGGCCTTAGGCCTGCATTGTACACCACTGGAAAAATCATTCGAGATACCCGAGGGTCGTAACCACCTCCAGTGCATTCATTGTCTGTCATAATCAGTCGACCGCCTGTAGTGGAGATGGCACTGCCTAGGACGTTTCGGGTGATGATACTATTTCTGATGGCCGAAAAGGATGAACCTTGGTTAATCATAGCCACACCAGGATCAGGGAACTGGTTTCCTGGGAAAAAAGGATTAGAGCTAAAAGAACCCAAGCTGATCAGTGTATCAGATACTAAATTAATGTTTTCTCCCTGATTGACATTGACACATTCATCTGAAGTCTCAATCCGAGATAATGATATGTTAAGGTCACCCGATCTGCAATCCACACCTTGTCGTGTTCCCTGCAACTTGCATCGCACCATACTCAAGTTTATACCATTTGATCTGATGGCATAATCGCAACCAGTCCCTGAGAATGTAGTTCGCGTTATGGAGCAGGTGCTTTCCCTGCTGTTCAAGATGGCTCTTGAGAATTGGTTGAAGTGAGATCTCTTAATAGTTATATCTGATTTTGTACTAGCAAATGATTCAGGCACTACGGCACGCCCTAGGTTATTGAAGGTACAATGATTCACATCCACAATTGTTTCAGAGCCATATACAATACCTTCGTACTGGCTAGCTGAAGGACCACCGCAACCAGGTAATCGGCCATTGAAGGTTGTATTTAGAAATATAGAAGTAGTGTTACCATCATTCAGTTTTACACCTTCCGCAGCAAAAGATATTTCGCAACCATCAAAATCAACACTTCCTCCCTGATTTACAGTGATTCCATGCCATAAAAAGTCACAAGGAGAAAAGGTGGTTCCAATCGCAATAAGTTCATTCTGAACTTCTATTTCTATTCTAGAATCTAGCAGTAGCAGACAACCATTAAAGTTTATGTCGACATCCATCTCCAATGTGGAATTCTGTATAAGAGTGGTATCCTCGACCACATGGAAAATTAAGTCATTTATTACTGGGATATTATTCGTATCGAAAGTATGAGGAATCGAGTCCAGCCAGAATCTCATACTATTGTTGATGTTCAGATCAATTAGGAAGTTGACTGTGGTCCCACAGGCCATTATCATTGGGGGTGGGCATTCAACAAAGGTAAGATCTATCGAATCTTGTCCCATGCATCCTGTATCAGGATCTGAAACGGTGACAATGTAAGTGAAGGTGCCAGCAGTGTCTTGGGTGATACTATCCAACTGTACTCTCGTAGTAGTGTCACCTGTAGACCATATTCCTTCATAGGGAATTTGATTTTCATCATAAATTATTGCCATCTCACCTAAACATAAGGTATCACCCCTATCGTCAGCTGTACTTATTAGGGATACTGGAATCGAGTTGTCACAATTGCTCAAATCAAGAGTGTCAGAACTTATTCCACATCCTCCGTTAATATCGTACGGTGGACAGACTTGAACAACCCTGTAGGAATGACAATCATCAATATCATAATTGATAATGTCTTCCGTAATCTTGTATCCAGAAATAGTTGTAGAACTTATTGAATTCATTACACTCAAGTCATCTTCAGGGATTGTTGTCCAAGTACTGTCTGGACCTTTGAATTGCAGTCGATATTCGCAATAGTCACTGTAGGTTATGGATTCAAGCTGACAAGAATCCATAGACGTCGTTACTTGCGCATAACTGGTATCTATCATGGTTATGGAGATATTATCCAAAAATAAACTAGCTTGTTGATCAACTGGAAAGCCACTATTTACATCGAATGATAAGTAAATGAAGTTTAGATCTTGATCTGATTGATTGGTGATAATTTCATTCACTTCACAAAAAGTTATGTTTTCAGTGCAATCTGCAGGTTTGGTGAGATTTCCCCATGTCCCATTGAAATCACATTGATTAGCAGGGGCCACCGTTCCCAAGCATACGAATGTTCCACCAGTGCCATTACATTCATGCGGCATGTTATTTTGCAATGCATTTGTTCCCTGAACAGAAACCAAGTTGCCAGTGAGAAGTCCGCCTCCTTTTTCTACATAACTGTAATTAAACGATAATTGAAATCGACCTACATCACAAGGAATAGGATGACTCAGTTCTATGGCTATCCCTTCCTTTATAGAGACATTATTATTTGTGTGATCATAGAGTCCTTCAAAAGAGATGAATTTATTACAATCCATAGGTGAATCTTCGTGACCTATGTCTGGCGTATTATTGGGTGAAATCGTCCATCCAGTATTCAGGCCACCATACCATGTTCCCTCAGCAGTTCCCACTATATCCTGATCGAAATCCAACATGCCACCAATTATGAGATCACACTCTGCACCTGCGGGATTAACCCAAGGGGTGCCTTGACAAGTACAACTTAAGTTATCATCTCTATCAGGGTCTAACACTAATGTGTCATTAACAGTCAGTGGGTTTCCATCAGAACAGCTATTACCTACTATTCCAGGAAGAGCAGGATTATCTATTGCACAATCGATTGCGTTACAGACACCATCCAGATCATTGTCAGGGCATTGTGGGGGATCATAACAAGTGGATTGCCAATTACACAAATTTTCCAAAATGTTGGTAGCAACTTCTCGATGGAAAGGATTGTCATAATCAACATTTCCAAATGTTGGTCCCCAACAGTAACTCATGATTGTAGCTTCATAAGTACCCTCAATTGTGCATCCTGGCATTACGCAGGTTGTATTAGCTCTTGGTGAACAATTGCCATTCTCAATGGAAAATCGCTTACCTGAAGCATCTTCGTACCAATGAGGTGCAAAAGTATGTCGTCCTCCAAGTGTATGTCCTATCTCATGGGCTATAATTGCCGTTCCATAGCTATATATATTGGTGAGTTGATATTTGTTCCTGTTCTCATAAAGGATAAAGAGTGAGGGGTGTAATCAGGATTTGGAACTAAAGTATCACATAATGAAGCACTTGTAATTGTATCATCTATGGATGCTATTCCTCCGTCATTATTTGCCCCTTTATTAAGAAGGTGAGCAATGTCGCCATTGAAGGTCGGTCTCATATTTTGAAAAGCAGCAAGTCTAGATTGCAGATTCATCGGATAGGGGTCAGGATGATCCCATATGTGTAAACCAGAGATCAATAAATTAACACCGCCACTATTTATCTGAGTAAAAAGGCAAGTTGAGTCTTGGTTGTTATCCACATTCTGGATATTGTTGTAAATATAATTGACTATTGCGTGAGCATCCATAGTGAAATTAACACAGCTAGTAATGTCACTATTTTCATCTAGATAAAAATGGTGATCAAGTTCATAATAGACAAGTAATTCTGAACCACCAGTGCAAGACAAAGTATCTGGAGGACCACATGCATTTACTGACCTTAGATTGGAGTTGTTTTTATTTTCTAGTTGTTCAGATGGTTCCCCACACTGAAAATCTCCGCCATCATTTATTTCGGGTTGTAGTAAAAACCTATCTGCATTTTCAAGATGGTTCTGCAATCTATAGATCTGGCCTGAATCATCTTGTAGAAATATGAATAATTCACTTCCCATCACTGAAACTATTGCAGTACTTCCTTCAGTCCCAGCTATGGTGCCAAAGTATTGAGTGCCAGGATCGGCCAGAAATGCCAAACCAGACTCTGTTGTTACCTTAATGCCCTCTTCAGGAGCAATTGCTTTTCTTGTTACCTGCAAAGTAGTTAAACCTAGCTCTCATTGACTAGGCAAGGTGATTTTTACATTTTCAAAAGTTCTATTTTTCAAATGGTTGAGCCATGCACTTCTGACCCTGAATACTTCTTCATCTTCAGCAGTGTTAATGTTGTCCGTATTACTCCTTATGAATAGCGGTGCATTCTGAAAAGTTTGGGAGAAAGAATTAAAATAACAGAGAATAAGCAATAGCAAAGCTACTAGTTCATGAAGTCATTTCATATCTATCGATTTTAGGATGAATAAATAATATGACTAGTAATAGTCTAGTCAATATCTCAGTATTAGAAAATACAAAGCGTCTATAGGTCTATCTATAAGAAGATGACCATATCGTAAAAAGAGGTATGTAAAAATAATAGCTAAGATCAAGGTAAGTCGCAGTTGTTATTCCTAGGTAATAAATAATGGGGTAATTATGATATATCGCTTTAACCAATAGAAAATAAATAGAATATGATACACCAGAAAATTATTCAGAAATAAAACTAGCCACGTGCTCTTACCACTTAGTACTTCTGTTAATGAATTGGAAATAATTAAAAACTTCACTTATAAAACAACTTATTTTATGATCTTGTATTTATATAAGTAACTGTGATAGACGAGCAAAAAAACTACCTGATCCACCCGAATTACATTGCGCTAGGCCTGCTGCTGATGGGGGTGACTTCCTTATTTGTGGGATTCAGTTTTTCTTATATATATTTACGAGTCCAGTCTGGCTCTGCGCCGTTGGCCTTGCCTCCCCTATTTATCATTAATGCTATCGTGCTTATCATCGCCAGTTATATTCTGCACAAGGCTATGCAGTATTATCACGAGGATAGGACTGAAAAATATAAGCAGAGCCTCGGGTTGACTTTGGTGCTGACCATTATATTCTTGATGAGTCAGATATATGCTTGGAAGCAATTATTGACCAGTGGTATCTTGGTCAATCATAGTAATATGGCATCTTTTCTTTACATCATATCTGGGGTGCACTTTGCCCACGTCATTGCGGGTATTCCGTTTCTGGCTATCTTTTACTATACGGCAGTCAAGAAGATGGTGGAGCCGGTTAGTGTGCTGGTTTATTTTACTGATCCTGTGAAGAGAAGGCGGTTGAAGATGCTGACCACCTATTGGCATTTTCTAGATGCGTTGTGGATTTATCTGGTGGTTTTCTTTTTGGTGAATAGTTTGATATAGAAATTAATAATGATGAATTTTGAATTGAGAATTTTGAATTACAGAGAGGGGGTATTTCAATAGTTACAATTATTACATAGATTAAGAATTCACCCACGGTGATCATCAATTTGTAATTGAAGCCCAAGCGTTGTCAACTCTTAATTCAGAATTCTTAATTCAGAATTCAAAAATTCACCTCACAATCAACTTTACCACCTTATCATATTTGAGATTCTTATTGAGCTTGGCGATGACTGCAGGCTTGGTCATATCCAGTTCTTGCTTTAGTGGAGCAGAGTTGATATAGACTTCCAGCACCCCTTTATTGAATCTTACACGAGTTGTATAATTTGATATCATACCACCGAAGGTTGCTCGCCATACTTGCTCTATGTCATACTCTTTGTAACCCTTCGCTAGCTTACCGCTACCTTTGAATATACCAGAGATGATCTTCTTTAAATCTTCATGTGATTCCATCTATCAGTTTTCCGTCTTCTATATGTAAACTATTATAAGTCAAATCTAATTCATTAAGACAAGTAATAATTCTCTGCTTGTCCGTGTCCGTGATCAGGATTTGAGCTTGTGGGACTTGGCTGATGACTTTCATGAAATTTTTGACCCTTTCCGAATCCAACTTATCAAAGATATCATCCAGTAGTAAGATGGGATTAATACCTGTAACCTCCTTGAGCCAGCTGGCTTGGGCTAGCTTGAGCGCGATGACGGCTGATTTGAGTTGGCCTTGCGAAGCGTATTTCTTAAGTGGCTGTCCCTCAATGAATAACTCCAGATCATCCCTATGGATGCCAGCAGAGGTCTTGACAGTGGCGATGTCCCTGCGCAGGCGTTCCTTGAAGAGTTCGGCAAGAGATTGGGTAGTGAGTTGGGACTGATATTGCAGGCTGACCGTCTCTGAATTTCCACTTAATTCCTTGTAATACGACGAGAGTAGTGGAGCAATAGTGTCCACATAGCTCGCCCGCGCTTCGTGTATATAATCTGCAGGCCCTATCATTTGCTGATCCAGAGAGTCTAGATAAGTAGAGTCAGATAAGCCCTTCTTATTGATTTCTTTGAGATAAGCATTACGTTGCTTGAGGGCTTTATTATACTTGACAAGATTCTGTAAGTAGATTTTATCACTATGAGATATAGTTCTATCTGTTACTCGACGCCTCTCCACACTACTATCCACTAGGATACGTATATCCTTGGGTGCCACTATCGCAGCAGGCACTACTCCCATAAGATCTACTCGCGATGTAAGCTTCTTGTCATCCAATACGATGCTTTTCTTAGACTTGACTGCAGAGCTGATACGATTATGAATGGGTCTATTCTCATCATTAAACTCGCCTTCGACCATAAAAAAGTCAGTCCCGGTCTTGTAAATAAACTTGTCTAGATGTGTGAAATAGCTCTTGCCATTGGACAAATAGTAGATGGCATCCAATATAGAAGTCTTGCCAGCGCCATTCAGACCAGTTATGATATTGAATCCTCGGGAAAAGCTGACTTTTAGAGAACTGTAATTCCTGTAATTACTTAGGTTCAATAATTCTATTGCAATGTTCTTCAATTGCTTATCTTTATAGCTTGAGTCGGATTCAAATGTACTCTATTTATAATCTTATATTCCTAAGAAATGGCTGAAGTAGTAGAAAAGCGTAAACAGAACAAGAAAACTGCAACAAAATTTGATAAAGCTACCTATCTCAATTGGTACGAGGTAATGCTGAGGATCAGGCGATTTGAAGAAGCAGCATTGAAATCTTATAGTCTTCAGAAGATCAGAGGTTTCCTTCATGTCTATATTGGCCAAGAGGCCATCGCAGCAGGATTAGTCTCTGCTATATCGAAGGATGATCTGATAGCCACTGCTTATCGGCAGCACGGGATCGCTTTGTGCAGAGGTATTTCCTCTAGAAAATGCATGGCTGAGCTCTATGGAAAAGTCACTGGAATCGTCAAAGGTAAAGGTGGATCGATGCACTTCTCATCGAAGGAGCTTAATTACATAGGCGGAAACGGTATAGTCGGTGCCCAGATTCCTATAGGTACTGGCGTTGCCTTTGCGGAAAAATATAGAGATACCAAGAATCTATGCGTCACGATGTTCGGTGATGGAGCGGCTAGACAAGGTGCCCTGCACGAGTCTTTCAATATGGCCATGACCTGGAAATTACCCGTGCTTTATATTTGTGAGAACAACCAGTATGCTATGGGTACTTCCGTAGAAAGAACTTCCAATGTCCCAGAAATGCATAAGCAAGCGCTCAGTTATGAAATGCCGAGCATGCAAGTGGATGGTATGTCCCCAGAAGCTGTCCATGATGCACTTACAACGGCTGCGGAGCACATAAGAGCTGGAAAAGGCCCGTATTACCTTGAAATCAAAACTTATCGTTACAGAGGTCATTCAGTCTCAGATCCGGGTAAGTATAGAACTAAAGATGAATTGAATAGCTTCAAGGATAGAGATCCCATTATAGAGACCGAAGAGAAGATTATCAATGAAAAGATAGCAACTCAAGCTGAAATCGATGCCATAAAGGGTAAGATCAAAGAAGAAATTGCGGATTGTGTAAAATTTGCGGAGGAATCAGACTTCCCATTAGCCTCTGAATTATATGATGATAACTATGTACAAAAAGACTATCCTTTCATAATGGACTAAGGTCAAACATCTGGCATTTACTGAATGGTGAACTGCTTAGGCGCTTTAAAGTCATATTAGAAATAGTTTAGTTATTTTTGCGAAAATTTTGAATAAAACACTGTAATGGCAAAAGGAAGATTAGAAGACACGGAAATTGAAGAGACAATAGTAGAAACTGTAGGAACCACAGAGAATAACTACTCTGGCAGTTCTGAAGCTTGGTTTGATAAGAACAAGACTTTGGTACTGGGAATACTGGCTGCTCTGGTTTTGGCCATAGCTCTATTTGCCTTTTACAAGTATGTTATCAAAGAACCAAAAGAGAAAGCTGCCAAGGCTGCTCTCTATCAAGCCGAGCAGTATTTTGCTCAGGATTCATTTGCCTTGGCGTTGGAAAGTAGAGCTGGTATAGAAGCAGAAGGACTCTTAGATGTCATAGACAATTACAAAGGAACGAAAACGGCTAATTTAGCCAAGCTTTATGCTGGTATAAGCTACTTGAACTTGGGAAGATTTGATGAAGCCATTTCCTATCTGGAGAGCCATAGTGGAGCTGGTACTTACTCCCCTATTTTGAAGTTTGGTAATCTGGGCGATGCTTATTCTGAGCAAGGTGATTTCGGTGCTGCAATTTCTAATTACAGCAAAGCCACCACTGCCGGCGAAGATGCTCTATTGACACCTTACTACTTGTACAAGTTAGGCTTGCTAGCTAGAAAAGAAGGTGATAAAGGCAAGGCTCTATCTGCCTTCAAAGCCATCAAAACCAGGTTTCCTGAATCCAACGAGGCCAGTACGATCGATTTATTGATCAACTCTGTCTCTTAGAACTATGAGTTCTGAGCATCAGTCCAGACTTACGGAAGAAGACTTAAAAAAACTGCCCTCTGCGGAAGGACTTGATATTCATATAGTGGTATCCGTGTGGAACGCAGAAATAACTGATCTATTATTACAAGGTGCTGAATCCACCCTGGTCAATCTTGGTCTAGCCAAAGATGACATTCATATCCTGAAGGTTCCAGGTACCTTTGAATTACCTGTGGCTGCCAAAATTCTACTTAAGAACAAGAAGAATACTGACGCTGTAATATGCCTAGGCTGTGTCGTAAAAGGCGAGACGGATCACGATATCTACATTAATCAATCCGTTGCCAATGCGCTCAACCAACTATCCATAATATCGGGCACGCCCATCATTTTCGGCGTATTGACTACCAATACACAAGAGCAAGCCCTTGATCGTGTAGGTGGTGCACATGGACACAAAGGTGTAGAAGCCGCTATTACAGCCGTAAAAATGGCGCAACTCAGTAAAGAAATCAATAAACCTGGAAAGTCAATTGGCTTCTAGCCTCCACATTTCTTAAAGTTAATTACCAACCCTGAAGGCTAATCGCTCAGCTGCCTTTACTCCAGTCAACTTATTATTCTCATAGACCCAGACGCCATTGCACAAGGTATCAGTAACCTTGCCCTTCATCTCAAAGCCTTCGAGTGGTGACCATCCACATCTAGACACCAAGTCCGCCTTTTCTACAACCCATCTCAATTCAGGATCGACAATAGCCAAGTCGGCTTTCATCCCTTCCTCGATATAGCCACGCTCTTTGATCCTGAAAAGCTCAGCGGGGCTATGACACATCTTATCCACTATGAACTCCATAGAGAGCTCGTCACGGTGGTAGAAGCTCATCATCATTGCTAGACTATGCTGTATCAGCGGTAATCCTGAAGGTGCTTCTAAGTAGTGCTTAGATTTTTCCTCAATCGTATGAGGCGCATGATCAGTTGCGATTACATCAAAGTATCCATCTTGCAGCCCTTTAAGCAAAGCCTCTTTATCATGTACAGTCTTGATCGCCGGATTACACTTGACTTTGTTACCGAGAGAATGATAATAACTCTCATCAAAGAAGAGGTGGTGCACACAGACTTCAGCCGTGATCTTTTTGTCCTGGAGTGGAATGGTGTTACTGAAAAGACCGATTTCCTTAGCTGTACTTATGTGTAAGATATGCAATCTTGTACCGTGCTTTCTGGCCAGATCAGCGGCCATTGAGGAAGACAAGTAGCAGCCATCAGTACTCCTGATCATAGGATGATGGATGGCAGATAGTTTTTGTCCATACCGCTCTTTATAATCAGCCAAGTTCTTCCTGATTGTCGCTTCGTCCTCGCAATGCGTTGCGATGAGCATTGGCACTTTGGAGAACAGACCTTCGAGGGTAGTTCTCTTATCCACGAGCATATTTCCAGTACTGGAGCCCATGAATATCTTGACACCACAGACTTGGCTGGCATCTGTTTTGAGTACCTCTTCCAGATTATCATTACTGGCGCCCATGAAGAAAGAGTAATTGACGGTACTGGTAGCCTTGGCAGTAGCGTACTTCTTTTCGAGTTCGGCTTGGGTTGTCGCCGAAGGTTTGGTATTGGGCATTTCCATGAAACTGGTCACGCCTCCTGCAGCAGCGCCCATCGCGCCAGTCGAGATATCTTCCTTGTGGGTCAACCCAGGTTCTCTGAAATGGACCTGGTCATCTATGATACCTGGTATGAGGTAATGTCCTTTTATATCTTTGACTTCTGCCTCTCCATCAGAAATATTACTGGCTACTTTCACTATGCGATCATTCTGAATCAATACATCAGATTCGGCGATCTTGCCCCGATTCACTACGCGAGCATTTTTTATCAATTTCTTACTCATTTCAGTTTCGACTTGGTTCTAAATTATACACGTAGAGTGCTGCTACAAGGTAGGGAAATAATACCTTTGTACTAAGAAAAATACAAAATATCAAAACAATACAAGATCTAAAATTAGGCGTTCTCGGGGGTGGCCAACTGGGTAGAATGTTAATGCAAGAAGCTATCGCCTGGAACCTGGACTTAAGTTTTCTGGAGAAGTCGGCAGAATATCCTGTGCCCTCAATCTATCCCCATTTTACTGCAGGTGATTTCAAGGATTATGATGCCGTACTGGCTTTTGGGCAAGATAAGGACATCGTGACTATTGAGATAGAAAATGTCAACGTAGCTGCCCTCAAAGAATTAGAAGCTCAAGGCGTGCAGGTCTACCCGCAAGCTGCCGTCATTGAAATGATCAAGGACAAAGGACTGCAAAAGCAGTTCTACGAAAAGAATTCATTACCTACAGCTGATTTCCAGTTACTGAAGAATAAGGCAGAGATAATGGCCTTGGTCGAAAGCGGTAAGCTTACATATCCTTTTATCCAAAAAGCTAGAACAGAGGGTTACGATGGCAAAGGCGTGGTGGCGATAAGGACCTCAGCTGATGTCGATAAAATAATGGATGTTGCGTCAGTGATAGAGGATTTGGTTCCGATATCAAAGGAGCTTTCAGTCATCGTCGCTAGAAATAAATCTGGACAGGTCACCACGCTACCCATGACAGAAATGGTGTTTGATCAGAGAGGTAATCTTCTGGATTATCTGATCTGCCCTGCTGAAGTAGCGCCTGCGCTTAAAAGCAAAGCAGAAGCACTGGCCATAGAATTGATAGAGGCTTTTGGGATGGTGGGTATTTTGGCTGTAGAATTTTTCTTGGATGATAGTGGAGCATTGATCATCAACGAAGTGGCTCCTAGAGCTCACAACTCCGGCCATCACACGATGAATTATGGCTGGTACTCACAATACAACCTCCATCTGAGAACCTTATTGAATTTGAACTTGCCTGCGCAGGATAGCTATCGATATGCTGTGATGTGGAATATACTAGGAGACATCGAACATACTGGCAGGCCCATTTATCAAGGCTTGGATAAGTTGTATGGAATGAAAGGTGTCTACCCGCATCTTTATGGGAAGACTGTCACGAAGCCATTGAGGAAAATGGGACATGTCAACATCGTAGGCCCCACTAAAAAAGCTGTCTTAGATAAATTACAGCAGGTGAAACAAACACTAAAAGTCATTGCAGATGAAAACTAGAGTAGGAATTATAATGGGTTCTGATTCTGATCTGCCAGTGATGCAAGCTGCAGCAGACATTCTAAAGGATCTTGGCATAGGTTACGAAATGACAGTAGTGTCTGCTCACAGGACACCAGAACGCATGATGGAATATGCTTCCACAGCTAAAGCCAAAGGACTAAAAGTCATCATAGCTGGTGCGGGTGGCGCTGCCCATTTACCTGGGATGGTCGCTTCTGTCACTGTGCTTCCAGTCATCGGTGTTCCCATAAAATCCTCTAACAGCATAGACGGTTGGGACTCCATCTTATCCATACTTCAGATGCCTAATGGTATACCGGTAGCAACTGTGGCACTTAATGGCGCTAAGAACGCGGGCTTGTTGGCGGCACGGATATTGGGGACTCAGGATGACAAGGTCTATGTCGCCTTGGAAACTTACAGAGATGACCTGAAAAAAGCGGTTTTGGTAAAGGCAAAGAAAGTTGAAGATGCGCAAGCAGAGTAGATTTCATTTCTTAAAAACCTCTTTCAGCTCAATTGTAAGACCCTTTAAAGCTCTTGAAATAATTTTATCTTCTCTAGTGTAAGTTTGTATCCGTTCGTATTTATTATCCAATAGAACAAACTGTTCCAACAACTCTTCTTCTGGCATGATGATCCAGTATTCCTGAACACCAGCCTCTTCGTAAATTTCATATTTGAGTTGTAAGTCTTTCTTTTTGGTATGAGGAGAAAGAATTTCGACTACTAATGTTGGTGCACCAAAAGCAGACTGCTTGTCTAATATGCTGAGGTCACAGATGACACAGAGGTCTGGTTGTACTACGGTATGAGATTTTTCTTTTTTCCTATTAGCTATCGGCAAGACTATGTCCGTAGGAGCAGCATATACTTTACACGGGTCATTACGAAAAAAGCTCCATACGATTGCATGAAGGTTTCCAGATATTTCTTGATGACGCATACTGGGCGCTGGCGTCATTTTGAAGATCTTACCTCTGATAAGTTCTACCATGAAATCTAAGTCAAAGGTCAGATAGTCAGCGTAGGTGTACGCCTTGTCATAAGCTAGGTCTGGTTCCTTGATTGTTGCCATAGCTTATAAAGTTAGTGATTTTCTTTAGTTGTTACTGAACTTGAATTTTATTTTTGATTTACCCACTGATGGCTTACTAGATTTTTACCGATATTTGAGAGGTTCATCTTTCATATTGTAAGCTCTAATTATGTTTAATAAGATATTTCTTTATTCCATCCTGCTAACATTTCTGAGTATCAGAGTCTCAGCTCAAGATGAATTATGGGCTGAACTGCACACCAGTAATCAATCATTATTCTCAGAGAAATTAACTGCTAGAGAGCATTATGAAAGACTATCAGCATACAATGAGGGAACCATAAATCGATTTGCTTCTAAAACACGGTTGGATAGCTCATACCAATACTATCCCCATCCAGATGACAACAGTGCTTTGTACTTAAGATTCAGAGATTACTATCGTTACGATTCAGCACAATTCAAAAGAATTTCATTTCGATTTATGCAGAATATTGAAATAAGTTCATTTGATTTGGAATTGTATTATTCATTATTCACTTACGATTCATTTGGTAAAATAAGGAGAAAATTAAGGGAACCTACTACTGGTTTAGATTTCAGTTTTTTTGAGAAGAATCCTGTCAGTGAAGTTCTCTATGAATATGATAACGAGCAGAAGCTTTTATTTGAAAGATTTTACAATTTTAGTGATAATGGAGTGAAGATTCCTATACGTTATCGTAAGTATACTTATGACTTTGCTGGCAAATTGGACACTTCTCAGTTTGTAAGGGTAGACTCGGCTGATGAAGAGACCATAACCAGGCAAGTAGTATATCATACTGACAGTTTGCAAAGATTAGAATGGGCAATTCAATCAATCGTAGAGCCAGAAGGGCTCGTCAAAGTAGATAGTACCTATTATTTTTATGATGGTCAAGGCCTACTTGAAAAAGAAATAATCTATGAGCTCATCGAATCAATGAGTACCTCGCGCAACATAACTAGAGCATATAACTATGATGATCAAGGTAGGTTGAATGGCTATATGGATAGCAACTCTTTTAGTCAACTAAAAGAAAACATACAGCTACTTTATGATAACCAAGGAGCTTTGGAGCACATCCAGTATATTGATGATTCAGGCTTGTTGTTAGAAGAGACAGTATATACAACCTATGGAGAGGCTCGGCAAGAAGACCTTTATGTCATTGGAGGATTAGTGCCTCAAATGGTAGATGAAGTACCTATAGTGCCAGGTCAAGCACCTTATCACCCTTTTATAATCAGTAATGTGACCGAGAGAAGTTTTGATGACATTGACTTTGACTTCACTGATCATTATTCTTTGGATTATTTCTATTCATCAGTAGAAACCACTGCTGTAACCGCTCCATCATCAGTCAGCCCTATTTTATTCTCACCTAATCCTGCACATAGGTCCATTAGAATGTTTTCATCAGAGCAGCGAGGACAAGCACAGGTGCGGATCTTTTCAGGATCTGGTAATCTTGTGCATTCTCAACTGATACAAGCAGGAGATGAAATCTCTGTGGAAAATTGGGCTGCAGGGGTGTATTTTTATATGGTGGACTGGGGCGATGTACAGCAGACTGGTAAGGTGGTGAAGGTGGAATGAGGGCTTGATTTTTTGCTAGTTATCAGATGAGTGTCGGCATCGAGGGTCGACGATCGGAGGATCACTGTGTAAATACAATGTTCAAGTCTATGTCAAGACCATCCACCGCTCTTGGAAAAACTTTGTCTTTGAATTGGTGTAACTTCAAAATTCAAGCTCTAATTATGTTTAACAAGATATTTCTTATTTCCATCCTGTTAACATTTCTGAGTATCAGCGTTTCAGCTCAAGTTGAATTCTGGCCTAGTTTGAGTGATAATGAATTTTCACTATTCTCAGAGAAACTTTCCTCCAGAGCACAATATGAGTGGTTATCAACTTACAATAAGGGTTTTGAAAATAGTAGCGAGACTAAAACTCGAGTGGATAGCTCTTTTAAGTACTATCCTCATCCTGATGATTCTGATATTCTTCATCTAAAATACAAAGACTATTATCACTATGATTCAGATCGTCTCAAAATATTGGCAGCCCGATATGAACAAAATATTGAATCAGGTTTATTTGAATTGTACTATAGTTATCTTATATGCACTTACAATGCTTCAGGTAAAATATTGAGAAAACTATGGCTAAATTCAGCCGGTTTAGATTTTAATTTTATTGAGAATGACCCTCTGACTGAAATTATATATGAGTATGATAATGAGCAGAAACTCCTCTTTTAAAGATTTTTCAATGTTAATAATCAGGGAGAAAAGATTCCGACACGACATCGCAAGTACATCTATGACTCTTCGGGTCGATTGGACACTTTTCAGTTTGTGAGTACAGACTCGACAGGTTCGGAGTCCATAACGATGCAAACAGTTTATCATCATGATTCCATGCAGAGACTCCTTTGGGACGTCTTATCTGTCATAGGAACTGAGGGTCTTATCAAGACAGACAGTACTTATTATTTTTGCAATGGACAAAATTTGCTAGATAGAGAAGAGGTACATCTATTACAAGACCAGCCCAATTTTTTATACAAAGATTATTATTACGATCAACAAGATAGGCTGGAACGATACGTGGACGGAAGTACTTATACTGATGACAATGATTTCATCCATCTATTCTATGATAGCCGTAATGCTATAGAGCAAATCCAGTATGTTGATGATTCAGGCTTATTGTTGAAGGAGATTGTTTATACTTACATTGATGATGTGACTACTGAGGACCTTTATGTCTTGGGAGGTATCGTAACTCCAAAAGTAAATGCGATTCCTACCTTACCTGGCCAAGAATCTTATCACCCATTTATAATCAGTAATGTGACCGAGAGAAGTTTTGATGACATTGACTTTGACTTCACTGATCATTATTCTTTGGATTATTTCTATTCATCAGTAGAAACCACTGCTGTAACCGCTCCATCATCAGTCAGCCCTATTTTATTCTCACCTAATCCTGCACATAGGTCCATTAGAATGTTTTCATCAGAGCAGCGAGGACAAGCACAGGTGCGGATCTTTTCAGGATCTGGTAATCTTGTGCATTCTCAACTGATACAAGCAGGAGATGAAATCTCTGTGGAGAATTGGGATGCAGGGGTGTATTTTTATCTGGTGGACTGGGGAGATGTACAGCAGACTGGTAAGGTGGTGAAGGTGGAATGAGGACTTGATTTTTTGATTAGTTATCAGATGAGTGTCGACATCGAGGGACGACGATCGGAGGATCACTGCGTAAATACAATGTTCAAGTCTATGTCAAGACCGTCCACCGCTCTTGAAGAAATCTTGTCGTGTTTTGTATAAGTCTGGATTCGTGTATATCTACCGTCATTGAGGACAAACTGCTCAAGTAATTCTTCTTCTGGCATGATAATCCAGTATTCCTGTACACCAGCCTCCTCGTAAATTTCATATTTGAGTTGTAGGTCTTTCTTTTTCGTATGAGGTGAGAGAATCTCAACTATAAGTGTCGGTGCACCAAATGCGGCTTGCTTGTCTATGATACTCAGGTCACAGATAACACAGAGGTCTGGTTGTACTACTGTGTGGGATCGCTCTCTTTTTCTATCGGCGATGGGTAGAACAATATCTGTCGGAGCGGCATAAACTCTGCATGGACTCTCTTGAAAAAAAATAGACAGTAGCATATTTAGTTTCCCAGATATTTCTTGGTGACGCATACTGGGTGCTGGCGTCATTTTGAAAATCTTACCTCTGATAAGTTCGACCATGAAATCCAAGTCAAAGGTCAGATAGTCAGCGTAGGTGTACACCTTGTCATAAACTAGGTCTGGTTCTTTGATTGTTGCCATAGCTTACAAAGTTAAAGGTTTTGTATTAATAACACTAACAAAAAAGGAACCACCTGATATTCAGATGGTTCCTTCATTTATTTCTTGTTGAGCTAGTTAGATCAACCTCTAGGTATCAGATTAAACACCACTCGCCTATTCAAAGTTCTACCTGAAAGATTATCATTAGACGATATGGGTCTTGACTCTCCATAACCACTATGGGCCATTCTAGAGGCTGGCACATAACCTTGATCTCTAAGATAATCATAACAAGCCTTGGCTCTTTTTTCTGATAATAATTGATTGTTTACAGCACTACCTACATTATCCGTATGCCCTTCTATAATCAAGTTATAGTCAGGGTATCTATTCATTATCTGAGCGATCTGATCTAGCACTGAGAATGATTCTCTGGTAAGTGTTGATTTTCCAGTATTGAAAGTCACTGCTCTCATTGCCAGCTCTAGTGCAGTTCTATCTGCTGCAGCTATTTCTGGGCAACCACCTGATGCAACTGTACCTGCTGAGTTAGGGCATTTGTCTCTGCTGTCATCTATTCCGTCACCATCTGTATCTGGACAACCTCCGAATATTTGTATACCTGGACTGTCTGGGCATCTGTCTGAAGCATCTGGCACACCATCTCCATCTCTGTCTGCTACCGCAGGCTGAGACACTTTGGGACAACCACCATTGGCGATATCACCTTTGATATTGGGACAGCGATCATTCTTATCCATCACACCGTCACCGTCAGAATCTTTGTCCATCAGTACAGGCTCATCTTTGATGGGCTCTGCTTTGGGTTGATTCATTTTATCCATTGCACCCATATCATCAGGACAACCATTTTTTTCTTTAGTACCAGCTCTCTTAGGGCATTCATCGTCGTTATCTGAGATGCCATCTCCATCCGTATCTGGACATCCTTTGAAGATTGCAATTCCCGCTATGGAGGGGCAATCATCTCTGTAATCAGGTACACCATCCTCATCTCTATCCGGGCAACCTTTAAGCGCAATCGGCCCAGCAACTTGTGGACATAAATCGATTTCATCCTCCAGTCCGTCACCGTCACTATCCGACATATTCTTATTCATATCGTCTTCCATATCCGTAAGCTTATCCATGTCCATAGGTTCTCCAAACAGGTATACAAAGCCTAAACCATGGTGCAGATTGTTTCTATCATCAGATAAGGAATATCGATATTCTGATTGCCAATTAATATAAGCGTTGTCTCTTACATGAAAGTATAAGCCAGCCCCAAAAGGTATTTGAACATTAAAATCTCCTACATCTTCCAGTACACCACCCAATCCTGCAACCACGTAGGGTGTAACTTTGGTTTCTGGCTTATAGAATTGGTATTGCAATTGCACATCACCGCCATACACATTCTTATGTAAGCAATTTTCAAAATCACTATCGTGGCTGTTTACAACCCCGACTTTGATAGGCACGACCAGATTTAGATTCTGATTAAGGTTTTTGTGAATTCCGATTTCAAACCCTCTATGGTAAGAGGAGAAATCAGTTATGGATCCACCATTCTGAGATTGATAATCCAAGAATAAGGCTTTAAAAGACAGCCCATATGGATATTGAGGGTTTTGAGCTTCCGCAGAAACCATCAGAATAGATGAGAACAGTAGTATTAGTATTAAATTTTTCATAGCTTTATTAGGCTAGGTTAAGCAACAAAGTTACGTCTATAACGCCAAATAACCGTTAAATGTGAATAAAATATATGGAGCTTATCGACCATATATTCTCTACTGATAGCCAATAGGTTAGGATCAATATCATTTAAGAGCTTCAAAATAGCCAGTCTTTCTGTTTTTCTTGACATCATGAGACGGATAATAGCGGCCATTCATAGCTATATAAACGCCATTTTTCAAGGTTTGGACAAAGGCGAGGGCAGAACCAAGATTAAAAAAGCCATCCGAAGATGACCCGAAAGCGATAGGCACCATAGCCCCTGTCATCACAATGGTTTTCTTCAACTTCTTGCTAGCCAAGAACTTAGCCGTTTTTACGATCGTATCTGTTCCGTGGGTAATCACTATTCTATCAGAATCGCAAGATTTACAATTCTTATAGACTATGGAGCGCTCATCCTTTTTCATTTCCAGACTATCGATCATCATCAGTGTCTTCAGATCTATGTCCAGAGTGGATCTTCCCTTAACGAACATTTCCCTGAGGTGGGTATCTTTGAAATACAATTCTCCTGTGATATAATTATAGTCTTTATCAAAGGTGCCACCAGTTACAAAGACTTGTATTTTCTTGCTCATGATTCTATGGGAGTTAGAAGCACTAAAACTAACTTCTTGCAAAACTAAATTATACATTTGGATCAATTAATATACGACCTATGTCTAAACACCTTTTATCCTCTCGTCTTCAGAACATGTCCCAATCTGCCACTATTGCCATGGCCCAAAAAGCCAGAGAGCTAAATGCCCAAGGCATAGATGTCATCAGTCTCAGTTTAGGTGAGCCAGATTTTGATACACCTGAATACATTAAGGCTGCGGCCAAGAAAGCGCTGGATGAAGGTTACACGAAATATACCCCAGTATCAGGATTGATGGAATTCCGCAAAGCAATCTGCGCTAAATTCAAAAGAGATAACGACCTGGCTTATGAGCCTAATCAGATAGTCGTATCCAATGGGGCCAAACAATCCATCGCCAATGTCTGTCTTTCCTTGCTGGACGAACAAGATGAAGTCATCATATTCACACCCTATTGGGTATCTTATTTTGAAATAGTCAAATTCTCAGGCGGCACCCCAGTTCCGTTGTTTGCAGGTATAGATCAAGATTTTAAAATCACACCTGCTCAGCTCAAGGAAGCCATCAATGACAAGACCAAATTGATAATTTTTTCCAGTCCCAGTAATCCTACCGGTAGTGTCTATACGCAGGCCGAACTAGCGGCTTTGGCAGAGGTGATTGCTCCTCGACAAGATATTTTTGTCATATCAGATGAGATCTATGAATATATCTGTTTCCAAGGGAAAAATCCCAGTATAGCTAGTTTTCCTGGCATGTATGAAAAGACTATTACCATCAATGGAATGTCGAAGGGCTTTGCGATGACGGGGTGGAGACTTGGATATATGGGAGCACCTGCATGGATAGCAGATGCTTGTGCCAAGGTGCAAGGACAGTTTACCTCCGGTGCTACCGCCTTTGGGCAGATGGCTGCTGCGCATGCCTTGGCTCAAGATCCAGCAGAACTAGGGCATATGAAGGCGGCGTTTGAAAGTAGAAAAGAACTGGTGAAGAATGGGCTTGCAAGCATACCAGGTATGAAGGTGAATGATCCCCAAGGTGCCTTTTATTTCTTTCCAGACATATCCAGTTTTTTTGGAAAATCAAATGGCACGAGAAAAATTCAGGATGCGGACGCGTTTGTGGATATGTTACTGGATGAGGCCCATGTGGCCGTGGTGACTGGAACTGCATTTGGTGATCCCAATTCATTCAGGATGTCCTATGCGACTTCTGAGGATATATTATCTGAAGCACTCAATAGAATGAAGAAAGTGCTAGCAACTTATAAGTAGCCAGTATTTACTTTTCGATTCCTGTTTCTTCTTTTATCCTAGGCAATCCTTCCGGTATGAGATCCTCTCTTCCTTCCTGTTTTAGAATCTGAATCATCACGTCCTCTAACTGATCTGAGCCAATGTTCTTCATGAGGATTTTTCTGTCTTTGTCCAGAACGAAAACTTTGGGTGTGGTACTGACATTGTACTTCAACTTGAATCGGGATCTATGTTTTTCGTCAGCAGCATTGATAAAGCCCAACATGTCCTTTTCTTCCAGTTTTTCCCAGCAAGTTTTAGTCTTGTCCATATGCTTTGAGCAAATTGCAAATAGCTTAACACCTTTTTCTTTCCAGGTGTTATTGAACTCGACAAACTTGGGCATCATCTTGGTACAGTGTCCACAATCTGGGGCCCAGAACAATAGAACCAGATACTCGTAATCAATATCACTGATGGATATGGGAGTGCCATTTTCCCTGAATACTTTAATGTCGGCTCCTGTATTTCCGAGTAGGACAGGCTTTAACTTATCGGCGTTATCGACAATCTTGGCTAGTGACTCAGCTTTGACCCAAGGTGCTCCGCCGTCACGGTAATAATTATCGACCAAGTGAACGAAAACCGCATCAAAGCCAATGACCTTGGACTTGGCATATTCATTTAGGAAAGTACTGAGAAAATATCTGTATGTGTCTTCCGCTGGCTTCACCATATTGAGTAAGGTATCGATACTCTGAATTATACTATCGGGATGATTGGCCGTCAGTTTCTTCATATAAGTATCGACCTTCGGGTGGAGTGTGCCTGAATAGATCATCAGAGGATTCTCCATGTCAATATTATCGAAGTAATGCTGCTTGTAATATCTGAAACGACTGGCGGCTGGGTCCTTATCATTCTCGAAATCCGGGACAGAAATATCTTGACTGGCTTTCAATATTATTGCAGTCAGGCTCTCTGGGGACTCTTTAATTATCTCTGCTTGCCTATCAATGATCTTATTATCTATCGCCGTCAATTCTTTTCTGAAGGAAGCGACATCTTTGCCTTTTTCTTCCAGTGCTGCAATGCTATCACGAAGTTCTTGCGCCCTAGCTCGATTTTCTGAAATAAGATTCAGATAGGACTGAAAATTGATGTTATCAGGTGATCCTTTAAAGGTGACCCTTGACTTATCATTGTAATCAAAATTGAGGTCAAAATCCTTTTCACCTTCATTAATGTGAAACTGGACGTATTCCTTGTCAGGATAGGTGAGCAGCAGGTAGACCCCATTATTCAAGGTGTCTTTACCTGATAATTGAAATTTGCCAGCTTCCTCTGCATATAATGTGTCCCTGACCAACTGTTTGTTTCCTAAATAATACCCTATCAAGATGGTATCGTTATCGTAATTGTCTATGCTGATATTGATGTCATATTGTGCTGTCAGCGAGCTTACTCCTATAAGGAAGCAAGAGAATAGAAGAAATAAGCCGTTTTGTCTCATATTACAAATAACTGTAAGGAACTCTGGATGGTCAATATGATATGCCACTTTAAAGAAAATTTAATGCCTTCAAGCTGTTTTGGCGCTTCTCTGGGTGGCTAGTAGGAAGAGTACAGCCATTCTCACTGCCACCCCATTCTCGACCTGTTGCAATATTATGGAGTGATCACTATCTGCTACATCACTATCCAATTCTATGCCTCTATTTATGGGGCCAGGGTGCATGATCACCTTCTCGGAGTCGAGACTATCGAGTAGTTTTTTATTGATGCCATAGTAGAGGCTATACTCTCGTAGGGTCGGAATGTACTTTATATCTTGTCTCTCCAGTTGTATTCTGAGCACGTTGGCTATGTCACACCACTCCAGGCTGGCATTACGGTCATAGGAAATATCCACTCCCAGACTGCTGATATGTTTGGGTATCAAGGTCGGTGGTCCACAGACCCTTACTTTTGCACCTAACTTGAGTAAACAGAAAATATTGCTCAAAGCTACTCTGGAATGTAATATGTCTCCAAAAATGCACACTTTCTTGCCCTTCAGATTTCCGATGGCTTCTTCCATGGAGAAAGCATCCAGTAAGGCCTGAGTGGGATGCTCATGGGTTCCATCACCTGCATTGACAATTGCAGCATCTATGTGTTGTGAAAGAAAGCGATGTGCCCCTGGTGCAGGGTGACGCATGACAACCATGTCCACTTTCATAGACAAAATATTATTAACTGTATCCAATAGGGTTTCGCCTTTTTTGACGGAGCTGCTTGCAGATGAAAAATTGATTACATCAGCGGATAATCTCTTTTCAGCCAATTCAAACGATAGTTTGGTTCTCGTAGAATTTTCAAAGAAGAGATTAGCGATGGTGACATCTCTTAAGGAAGGCACCTTCTTTATAGGTCTATTGATGACATCTTTGAAATTCTTGGCAGTGGAAAAAATGAGGCGTATGTCTTCTTTGGTCAAGTCCTGAATACCCAATAAATGCTGGGTACTTAATTTGCCTTCGCTCATCTACCCCTTCTTTTTTGCTGAGTAAATCATAATCTTGTCCTGCCCATCCTGGTGTTCCCATTCCACACTCACATAAGCTTCATCCAAGGCATCCACTTCGATACCTGTATAATCTGACTTGATGGGTAGATGTCTGTTATAGCGTCGATCGACCATCGTCATCAATTCCAGTTTTGCAGCACGACCCAGATCTTGTAGAGATGACATGGCGGCTTGTATTGTACGTCCCGTGTAGAGTACATCGTCCACGAGTAACAACTTCGTAGCGTCAATGTCAAAATCCATATGCGTGGCATTGGCTTTGAGTGGGGATTCTCGCATGCGATAATCATCTCTATAGAAGGTGATGTCAAGCTTACCTAATTTGAGCTTTTGTTTGGGATATTCAGCTTCGATGATCTCCACTATCCTTTCTGCCATGACGACACCTTTTTCTTGGATGCCTATGATATGAATGATCTCTTTGGGCCCATAATTCTCTATGATCTGACTTGCCAGCCTTTGTAAGGTTATCTTGAATCTTTCTGGACTGAGGATTTGTCTACCGCGCTGCATAGGTCAAAGATAACAGCTTTAAATCAGACCAAGGACTTGAATGTCTTGTACTCTTTCCAGACGTACCATCCCACAAGCAAGAAGAAGATCAAACTCGATATCATGGAAATGAGCTTACCGGTGATATTGCTTTGAGGCTTGAACTCGAACCTGACGGTATGCTGGCCTGCAGGAATCTCCAGAGCTCTTAACGCATAATTGGCTCTGATATGTTTCACGGGTTTGTCATCTATGTAGGCTTGCCACCCTTTGTCTGGGCCATACCAGATTTCCGAGAATACAGCCAGTCCAGGGTTAGCCGCTTGGACTTGATAGCTGAGCTTATCAGGTTTGTAACCTGTCAGATTTATCTGATTACCAGTTTTGTCATAGCTGGATTTATTATTGAGTAAGGCACTGAATTCTTGATTGACTATGGCTGTTCCCAGGGGATCAAATTCGCTCAAGCTTTCTATCTCAGCATCAGGGGTGGGCACATACCGCACCTCATTGACAAACCAAGCATTCCCTAAAGCAGCTGAATTAAGATTGGCTTGTTCTTTCCCTGGCTCACCTTGAATGACGTATTTGGTATTGAGCATATTCAGCACCTTTGTATTATTCTTGCTGATATGATAATCTATCAGATCCTGGTATCTCTGAAGTTTGGCAGCATGGTAACCTCCGACGGATTTATGAAAATACGAGGCAAAAGAAGAATTGAAAGGATTCTGTGTCACATCAAATACACGATAATGGGGGTCAGTATCTTGAAGTATTTGGGTATCGACTTTTCTAGGCGTATAGTTTCTTTTGTAATCACGTTCGGACACATAATTATCTGCACTGACATATCTCTTATTGGTTATGAATAAATCACCCAAAGCCAGCACACCTATCAGTATGAACATCGGAACTGCCTTCATTTTATTCTTAGAATAGGCCCATATGGCACCAAGTGTAACAGCCATCAGCAGCGCCGACCGGAGAGCACTACCTCTGAGCATTGCTGCTCGATCCTCCATGAAAATATCAGCATCGAAACCACTCTGAGCAAGATTAGCATCGCCTGCGCTGGTCATAGTGAAAATACCAGACCCACCCAAGCCTATCAATACAGTCATAAGTATAAATCCGCCTCCTGCAATTAGAATTCTCTTGATAGGCAGTTCCTTTAGTGCTGCTAAGTTCTGTAGTCCCAATATTGCCGCAAGAGGTATGACTACAGCTGTAACCGAGAGTATGGAGTTAGGTGTTCTGAACTTATTGTAATATGGAAAATAATCAAAGAAGAGCCGATTGAAGCCCGAAAAGTTTTTGCCCATCGAGAGTAAGAAAGTCAATAGGACGGCTCCGAGAACCCACCATTTGATATTATCATTCAGAGTGAATAAGGACAAGAAAAATAGGAAGAAAATAACAGCTCCAAAATAAATGGGGCCACTCGTAAAGGGCAGGCTCCCCCAGTACATTGGTGCTTTCATACCCTTGGTAGGATAGTTTCTTTTCCTGAGTGCTTTTTCGAATTCTGATCCTTTGGCTAATGGTTCCGACGAACTACCTCCTACGGCAAGTGGGATAAAACTCTGTAAAAGATCCTCAGGTCCATTACTCCACGCCATCGCATAATCCCATGCCAAGCCTTCCACTTTACTACTGCTGTCCGCTGATTTATTATTCTTTAAGATGGGTGCACCTCTCATTGTGTCTTTGGAATATTCATATATGGGAAGGGTTCTATTCGCTGTCGTTCCTATGGCTAATAAAAGCCCCAGCACCAAAAGGCCAGAGGCTTTGGCAAAGTGCATTATTTCTCCATTCTTCATCTTGTCAATGAACACAATGAATACGTATAAAAGGAGAATCAGACCTAAATAATACGTCATCTGCGGGTGCTGAGATTTCAAATTAAAAGACATCCCTAGCGTGAATAATAAGGTTCCCAACAAAGCTTTGTTTCTGTATGCCAATATGACCCCGGCTATTATCAGCGGACTGGTCATCAGAGTCCATATCTTAGAAGTATGACCTGCATTGAGTAAAACTAAATTATTGGTGGAGTACGCAAAGGCCATAGAGGCAAATATGGCGAGCCAGGGATTAACACCTAGTAAGATCAGCAGTACATAAAATAGTATCATGCCAGTCATGAATTTCCCCACCTCATTGGTAAATCCCAATCCGACTACTTTTTTTAATAAGTCAATAGGGCCAGTGGCTTGCTTGAACCAGATGTAGTAAGTCGGCATCCCACCGAACATACTGTTTGTCCATAATGAAGTCTCGCCAGTTTTATCATGGTAGGAAATGACTTCTTGGGCCATACCCTTCCAATGAACGATGTCTCCTTGCTGGAGTTTTTCTCCTTGAAAGGACGGAAAAAAGGTAGCCAGAGTCGATACGAAAAAGATGACTATCGCGACTAGATGAACATAATGTTTCTTGAGAAAATCCATAATACTATGCTAGTAATCAATGAATTACAAATATATTTTTATTTAATGGAACTTAGGACTTATCAGAGTATAATGTGCCTCTATTAATCTCTAATTATCCTTGTAGATTTTCACAACACGTTCAGTATCAGTAACATAGCCTCTATACATACCTGGGGTATTGAAAGGCATCGCGATATTGCCTTGTTTATCCAGAGCGATCAGGCCTCCAGAACCACCGGCTTCTTTCAGTTTTTCATTGATGATCTTATCAGCAGCGTCAGTGACCGACTCATTGGCATAAGCCATCATAGCTGAGACATCATAAGCCACCGCATATCTGATGAAGTACTCTCCATGACCTGTACAAGATACCCCACAAGTAGCATTATCGGCATAAGTGCCAGCGCCTATGACAGGGCTATCCCCTATCCTATTATACCGTTTGTTGGTCATGCCTCCAGTGGATGTACCAGCAACTATATTACCACTCTTATCCAGGGCTACCGCTCCTACGGTACCGTATTTATTTTCTGATAGCTCCGTGAAGTTCACGCCCATGTCCTTCTCTCTTGCCTTAGCTTTTTCTAGACTCTTCATACGGCTCTCAGTCTTAAAGTAAGCTGGATCAGCCAATTCGCATGCTTGCGAAGCAGCAAAGTTTTCTGCTCCCTTCCCCACCATAAACACATGATCTGATTTTTCCATGACGGCCACAGCTGCAGTAATCGGATTCTTAATGGTCGTCACCCCGCCCACTGCACCAGCATTAAGCGTATTGCCATCCATGATGGAAGCGTCCATCTCATTGGTACCAGCATGCGTGAAGACTGCGCCTTTACCCGCATTGAAGAGCGGGGAGTTCTCCATGGATTTTATAGTGGCAATGACAGCTGCTTGACTGGTGCCACCACTTTTCAATATGTCTTCGCCCAGGGTCAACGCTGCATCCAGGGCAGAGCGATAGGCTGCTTCTTTTTCAGCTGTAATATTTTTCTTCAGTATTGTTCCGGCACCACCGTGTATGACCATGGCATAGGCAACTTGTTTTTTGGAATGTTTATTCATATCAAGATCAGAGGAAGGCGTCTGATCTTTGTTGCTAGCAGTGCAGCTTAGCAGTAAGAGCACATAAGAAAGAAGGAATATTTTCATAACATTAGTATAGCTTGTTAAGGTAATCATTTTCAATTAACCATTTTTGTAGTCTAAAAACAAATCCATTGAGTAATTCCGACAACCATCACGTCATTATTCTAACTGGCCCTACGGCAGTCGGCAAATCCTCTACTCTGCTTAAGCTGACCGAACTTTCCTCAGCCCCCGTAATCTCAGCAGATAGCCGCCAGGTCTACAAAGAACTCAGTATCGGAACAGACAAGCCGGACGCCAAAGTCATAGCAGCCACTCGCCTACAACTTGTAGATCATATATCCATACACGACAATTACACAGCAGGTACTTATGAGGAGGCAGCGATGTCCATAATCGAGAAAGCTCACAAGAATGGCCTTACGCCTATAATCAGCGGTGGTACAGGTCTGTATATCAAGGCAGTCTGCGAAGGGCTGGACAAAATTCCCAGAACCAGCGATGAGATCAGAACCCAACTAAACCAAGAGGCTGCTGAGAAAGGACTGAATCACCTGGTCATTGAACTAGAAAAGTCTGACCCAGAATACTTCAAAACCATTGATTCTAAAAACACGCATAGGATAATTAGAGCCTTAGCGGTGATCAGGGAAACGGGTAATAAATTCAGTTCTTATCAGAATCAGAGATCCCCTAGAAAATTCACTCCGATCTATGTCGTCTTAGAAAGAGATAGAAAAGAATTGTACAAACGGATAGACGACCGAGTACTGCATATGTTTAAAGCAGGTCTAGTGGCTGAAGCCAAGCCACTCATCGCACATAGACACTTGAAAGCGCTACAGACTGTGGGTTACTCAGAGGTATTCCAACATATGGATGGTACTTATGATCTCGATAAATGTATTTCAGAAATACAAAAGAATACCCGTCGCTATGCTAAGCGCCAGATGACTTGGTTCAGAAATCAGATGAAAGCTCAGAGATTTCATCCAGATGATATAGAAGGAATGAAAACACTTCTAGCTCCGTGGTTCTCCAAGTAATCAAGGAGCTCTAGAAAAGTTCTGTTACATTTTCTGGTGGGCGGCCAAGGACTGCTTTGTTGTCCTTTATGACTATGGGTCTTTCTATGAGCTTGGGATGCTTGATCATGGCTTTGATCCATTCTGCTTCTGAAAGTTCTTTGCCTTTGAAATTTTCCTTGTAGGCTGGCTCGCTTTTTCTGACCAGTTTGGCAGCAGGAATGTTCAGCATCGCAAGTATTTCCTTCAATCTTTTCTGAGTCGGTGGTTTATCCAAGTAAAGAATGATCTCTGGTTCTATGCCTTGATCGGTGATCAGCTCTAGAGTTTCTCTACTTTTCCGGCATCTGGGGTTGTGGAAGATTTGCATAAGTTTGTGTTATTTGGAAGCTCAAAGTTAGTTCTATGATATGGAAACATAAGCCCAGTCTCGAAATATTAAACGCCTCAGGTAAAAACACCTTGGTAGAGCATTTAGGGATAGAACTGAAAGAGCTAGGTGAGGATTTTCTGGTGGGCACCATGCCAGTAGATCATCGGACTAAACAGCCAATGGGCCTCTTACATGGAGGGGCTTCTGTAGTGCTGGCGGAAACACTGGGATCCATAGCTTCTACTTTGATAATTGAAGATCTGAGCAGACAAGCCCCAGTCGGCATAGAAATCAATGCCAATCATCTCAGATCAGCCCAGCAGGGAGTGGTTACCGGTCGGTGTACCGCACTCAAAATCGGCAGGAAACTGCATGTCTGGAACATAGAAATCAAAGATGATAATGATAAGCTTATTTGTACATCCCGCCTTACCACCATGGTTATAGATAGGTCATAAAATGTCGGGAAACTTGGCTTTATGAACCGCTTATCATTGAGTAGAAATGTATTTTTAGCATCTTTTAATTAACAGACACATTTTATGAGATTTATCTACCTATTTGTAATGTTATTATTGACCTTGAGCCTGACGGCACAAGAAGACTTCAATCTTGAATTAGTTGCTAATGTACAGTTCAATGAAAGTGGCAATGATATCTGGGGTTACGTTCATAGTGACGGCACTGAGTTTGCTATCGTTGGAACTAGAACAATGACTAGAATCTTCAATCTATCTGATCCTACTAATCCGAGAGAAGTTCTAACCATAGCAGGTGGAAGTACAACTTGGAGGGATATGAAGAGCTGGGAAGATCATATATATGTAACAGCAGATGAAGTGGATGATGGGCTATTAGTCATAGATATGTCTGAAGTTTCTACAGATTCCATTCGTTTTCAATTTTTGACTCCTGAGGTTCCTACGGCTAATGGGAACAGAACACTTGGACTATGCCATAACCTGTATGTGGATGAAAATGGTTATTGCTATCTGGCGGGATGTGATACGGGTATGAATAAAGCCATCATATTTGATCTCAACGCAGATAAGTGGACACCACCTATCGTAGGTGTGCACGGCGGAGGTGGTGCTGAATATGCGCATGACCTAATGGTGAAAGACAATGTGATGTTCAGTTCCGAGATAAATGTCGGTGATCTCGTCATATTCGATGTGACTGATAAAGCTAATATCGTAGAACTGGGAAGGGTGAAAACATCTTTTGATTACACTCACAATGCATGGGTGTCTGATGATGGGAATTTTGTCTTCACAACTGATGAGAGAGGGAATGCCTTTGTAGATGCCTATGACATTTCCAATCTCCCAGAAATAACAAGATTGGATATGTTCCAACCAGCAGAAACGGCTGGCAACGGGGTGATACCTCATAATACACATTACATCAATGGTTATCTCGTAACGTCATGGTATACAGATGGGGTTGTGATAACAGATGCTTCACGACCTGATAATATGATCAAGACTGGTTCTTATGATACTTTCTTGGGAGCGGATGGTGGATTCAGAGGATGCTGGGGAGTCTATCCTTGGTTGCCATCTGGTCTGGTCATCGCCAATGATATAAACTCTGGACTGTATGTGTTACAACCACAATATATCAGAGGGTGCTATCTGGAGGGTACAGTAACTGATGCGGTCACAGGAGCGCCTATCAATGGAGTGACAGTTGAGATTATAGATCAGGATGGCAGTAAAACCACTGACGTCTTCGGTGAATACAAAACTGGCTTGGCCACCGCTGGAAATTATAGAGTAAGATTCAGTAATATAAATTATAAGGCTGAAGAGGCAGATGCGGTATTGGTCAATGGAGAATTGACTATCCTTGATATCCAGATGACACAACCAGCTAGGTTTTCAGTTACAGGATCTATAGTAGATGCTGTTACGGGTGCAGCCATAGCAAATGGAAAAATCAGATTCCAGGCAGATCCTAGGGAATTTGAAGCTGTTTCAGATGGCAATGGTAGCTTCTTACTTGAGACATTTGAAGAAGAATATGAGGTTATTGTTGCAGCGTGGGGCTATCTGCATAAGGCTATTGCAGTATTTGATCCTGTTACAGATGAGGCAATATTCAGACTTGAGCCAGGATATCAAGATGATTTTGTATTAGACTTGGATTGGACTGTAGAAAATACAGCTGGTGCAGGTGAGTGGACCAGAGGTGTTCCTAATGGTACTGTTTTTCAAGGTGCCATATCTAACATCAATATGGATATAGGTGGTGATCTGGGACAAGAAGCCTATGTCACTGGTAATGAAGTAGGTGGAGCAGGGAATGATGATGTAGATGATGGATCCACAATTCTTACTTCTCCCGCCATGTTACTGGCATCGTATGCTGATCCAATTATTGAATTCAGGACCTACTTTTTCAATGCAGGTGGGCAAGGTAGCCAACCGAATGATCAGATGTCTGTGGAACTGACAGATGGAATAACGACAGTGTTATTGGCAGATTATGAGGATAATACTGGAGACTGGACAGAAACCATAAGATTCAATGTCAGAGAAACTGGTTTGGATCTTGCACAGCCCATCACTATCAGCTACACAGTAAGTGACGATGACCCTGGGCATCTTGTGGAAGCAGCATTGGATGTATTTAAGGTAGTAGAGGCTGCGTCGGTTAGCACAGATGACATATCAGATCTTGATTTCATAACAATTTACCCGAATCCCACTGCTGATTTCATCAATATCCATACAGAATTAGAGGGTATTGCCAAGATTCAATTATTTAATAATTTGGGTCAATTAATATCAGAAAAACAATCAGAACGTATAATAGATGTAAGTGACTTAGAATCAGGCGTTTATCTTATAGTGATTGATATGGAATCCGGAAAGGATTACAGTTCTCGTGTTATTGTAAAATAATCGGGAATGGAATTTGCAAATCATTTACTACAACTGTCAAAATTTATATATTTGCGTCCGCTATGAGAGCATAGCGATTATATAAATTTTGGCCCGTTCGTCTAGGGGTTAGGACGCCAGGTTTTCATCCTGGTAGCACGGGTTCGAATCCCGTACGGGCTACTCTTTGAATAAGGCATTGTCCTCGCATTTTCGTCGATGCGGGGACGCTTTTTTTCTGGTATACTGTAGTTTCTGCAAGGCCTCCGACCAAATTTTGTGGTTAAATTGTCAATATAAAACTAAGGCTTAACCAGCATTTAACCAAAACCCACTCCCCCTCCCCTATATATTTTAGGACTTTCCCATCCAAACACTCTTGGTTTCCTATAAATAAAGTACCCCCCCTATACTTTCCTAGTGAAAAACTAGCTGTGTATTTGTTCCACAGAAGTCTCTACAACAACACCCACCCTAACCATTGGAGATGAAGACATCCCCCACCTTCTAATCTGAAGGTGATTATTTACAACCTAAAATTTTAATGTTATGGTTACAGTAACCAATTTCAAAGTAGTGGAAACCGAAGAAGGTGACACTTACATCAGACTTATTCTCTCTGGAGGTATCTCTATGGTCAAATCCAAAGAGACAAATCGATTCTATGCTACCAATAGACGTTGTTCTATCTCAGCAACCTTTGTTGAGGAGACAGCTAAGCAGATGGTAGGAACTACTATGGGAGGATCTATTATCAAGGAGGATTGTGAGCCTTATGAATATGAGACAGACAAAGGAGAAATCCTGGAGTTATCTCATAGATGGACATACACAGATAAGTCTGATCAGCAGTTAGCTATTGATGACTTAGTACATTCTGTCAACACTAATGGTAATGGTACAACTCAAGAGCTTGAAGCCGCCTAATTAGGTTGTACTTATGAGGTCAGCATTCTGTAATGGAGTGTTGACCTCTCTTTTTATCTATTTTGTTCTTGTTGCCACAACTATACTATGTTCTGGTGCTTCTAAGGCAACCTCAACTTCTATGGATTTCAAATTCGCTTTAAGGTCTGCTACTGTATAAACCACCTTATTAGATTGCGTTGAATAGATATGACTAGGATTTGCTACATTGGTAATTAATGCTCCAGCAAAATTCAATCTTTTAACTGCTTCTTTTATTATAAATTCCCCATGAGATTTTGTATGCATGTAATGTAGTACGTTGGACATTATTATTAAATCAAACCTTGAGTTAATATTTGAAGCGAAATAGTTCTCAATTGAGACATCCTTACACTCTATATTTTCTGGATACTTATTAAATCTGAATTCATCTTTAGCTTTATCGTCTACGCAGATAATCTTTTTAAGATTCTCACATCTTTCAAAAATGTTACAACTAATACCTAAATCTCCAGTGGTCTAACCCCCTATTAATCGGACAAAATGATGGTGATTAATAATAGTGATGAATATAGTTCATAATTTTGA
>ENA-ORXM01001233-ORXM01001233.1-marine-metagenome-genome-assembly--contig:-NODE-1233-length-37098-cov-17.722266_pt1 | contig 37098 bp, 32 predicted proteins | sample MGYA00237867_ERZ511480 | MGnify/ENA primary metagenome ERZ511480 (study PRJEB26309, sample SAMN06266103) | marine metagenome | isolation source: Algal blade | place: United Kingdom:Sidmouth, United... | reverse complement strand
GAGCCGATGGAGGGACTCGAACCCACGACCTGCTGATTACAAATCAGCTGCTCTAGCCAGCTGAGCTACATCGGCTTTTTATGAGTTATTTTTACAAAAAAACCACATAAAAAAAGTCCGCTATTTCTAACGGACTGCAAATGTATAGATTTTTTACTTTATTCAAAACATTTTTTAATAAATTTTATTATAAATGTGCTCTTAATTTCTCTTTTCGCTTTTTTAACTGTCTTTCTAAAGATGCAACTGCCATATCTGCTCCTTCTTCAAAGGTTTTACATTGTTTTTTTACTATGAAGCTGTCTCCAGGAACGCTTACTTTTGCTTCAAAAATTTTATTTTCCTTATCACTTGTGTTTTGTACTTTTAAATAAACATCAGATTTTATTACTTTATCATAAAACAAATCTAATTTGTCCATGCGTTGTTGAATAAAATCTATCAACTTGGTGTCTGCATTAAAATTTACTGATTGGGTGTTTACTTTCATGATTCTATTTTTGGTTAGACAATATGTATTGAATACTATTTTTTACTTCTTGGATGCGCATTGATATGCACTTTTTTAAGTTCTGATATGCTATTGTGTGTGTACACTTGCGTAGCAGCTAAACTGGAATGCCCTAAAAGCTCTTTAACAGCATTTAAATCTGCACCTTGGTTTAACAAATGTGTAGCGAAGGAGTGCCTAAGAATATGGGGACTCTTCTTTACTTTTGAAGATGCCAAACTAAAATACTCATTTATTATTCTGTAAACAAGTGTTTCATATATTTTAACGCCTTTTTTAGTTAAAAAAAGATGCTCAATATCTATAACATTGTCTAACTTATTTTTAAGCTGCAAGTATTTTTTTGCTGTGTCAACTACTGAACTTAACAACGGGACGATGCGCTCTTTATTTCTTTTACCTAAAACTTTTAACGTTTTATTATCTAAATCTAAACTTACCAATTTAAGTTCTACAAGCTCTATCCTTCTTATCCCTGTAGAATAAAATAATTCTATTATGAATTTGTTGCGAACACTTTCATAATCATCTGAAAAATTTAAATCGGACAAAACGGTTTTAATCTCTGCTTCTGAAAATGGGACTTGAATTTTTTTACTCGTTTTTAAGGCTCTGTGTTTCGATAATGGATTCAATTCAATATCCCCAGTCTTTATAATAAATTTATAAAAAGTGTTTAATGCTGATACTTTTCTGTTAATGCTTCTATTTGACAATCCTTTTTCTACAAGTAAAACAATCCAGCTTCTTATTTGTGAATAATTAACTTGGGAAATGGATTGGCTGTCGTATTCAGTTTCAATAAAATCCAAGAAGTCTTTTAAATCATTTTCATAGGCATTAACTGTTAACTTGGAATAGTTCTTTTCTAATAATAAGTACTCCGTAAATGGTTTGAAAGACAAAATTTAGAATGTTAGTTTGTTAAAACTTTATATTGTTCTAGATAAATGTACAACCTTTTATGTTATGATGATTAAAAAAGCCCGCTAAATACTAAAACAAGTTTAGCAATTGAAGCGGGATTTTAATACGTATTACAAAACAAAATACTAAACGTTTTCTTCATCTCTTGATGTTTGGATGTGTTTTGCTTTCTGAACCTTTACTCTGCGAGCAACCGAAGGTTTTGTAAACTGCTTACGCTCTTGCAATCGGTTTTTAACCATGGTTTTAACAAATTTAAGTTTCAAACGCTTTAATGCTCTATCAATATTTTCTCCTTCTTTAACTGAAATTTTTAACATATTGTCTTAACTCCCTCTCTATTAGAATTTTCAAGGCGCGAATACAAAGCGTAATTTATTATTTGTAATTATATATAGATATGTTTTTTAATGTGATTTTGCCGAAAGAGATATTTGACTTTTTAAAAAATTAAACTAAATTCGTTTTTTAATTGACAAGGATTTATGTGGCATTACTATATTCTTATATCGAATAGTATTGAAAAATGGATTATAACATGAAAAAAACGCTTTTACTTTTTATTGGACTATCGATTGTTTTTAACTGTAAAAACAAGCCAAAAGAACAACAAATCCCAGTTGAAAATCTCACCCCTAAAGGCATTGAAAATACAGCTTATAAATGGGGAGAGATGGCATTAACCGCTCAAGCGAAAGATACAGAAAGATTTGCACCAAGACCTACGGTTACTTCTCGATATTTGGGCTTGATATTTATTTCAATATTTGATGCCTGGTCGAGATATGATGATAAAGCTATTCCTGTTTATTTAAAAAATGTAGATAAAAGACCCGAAAAAGAACACTCATTAAAAAACAAACAAATCGCCATAAGCTATGCCGCATTTCGAGCAATGAATGAATATTATTTTTCAGACCAAGAATTGTTTGCAAACTTCATGAAGGAATTGGGTTTAGATCCAACAAATAATTCACTTGATCCTAGTACACCAGAAGGGATTGGCAATTTAGCTGCAAGAGCGATAATTGAAGCTAGAAAGGGAGATGGTTCAAATCAATATGGCGAAGAAGAAGGCTCAAAAGGTACACCCTATTTTAACTATGTAAGTTATAAACCAATTAACTCGGCTGATAAAAACATTGATATTAACCGTTGGCAACCTAAATATTTTTCTGACGGTAAAGGCGGAACATTTGCGCCAGTGTGCTTAACACCATTTTGGGATAAGGTAACCCCTATTGCCTTAAAATCAGGAGATCAATTTCGCCCAGGGCCTCCGCCTATGTTAGGCTCAGAACAACTGGAAAGAGAAGTTAAAGAAGTAATAACATTGCAAGCTAACCTAACAGATTATCAAAAGGCATTGGTAGAATTTATGCGAGATGGGCCAAAGTCCGTACAGCAAGCAGGACATTGGTTAAAATTTGCTCAAGATGTTTCCCGCAGAGATAACCATACGCTTGATGAAGACGTAAAAATGTATTTTTACAATCAAGTTGTTGCTATGGATGCGTTTATCGCTTCTTGGGATTCAAAGATGTTTTATGATTATGCCAGACCCTATGCACTGGTGCATAAATATTATGATGGCAAAAAAATTAAAGCTTGGGGAGGCGAAGGAAAAGGTATGATTGAAATAGATGGTAAACACTGGCGACCTTATTCCCCAGAAATATTCTTGTGCCCTCCATTTCCGAGCTATACTTCAGGACACAGTACTATTAGCGGAGGCTGTGCAGAGGCTTTAAAAATTTGGACTGGAAGTGATGCATTCGGGTCATCATCTCAATTAGTTGCTGGTGCACTTACCGAACCAGATAATTTGGGAGATTTGATCACTTTAGAATTTCCAACTTTTACAGAAACTGCGGAAATGGCTGGTATTTCAAGAGTTTTGGGTGGTTACCATATTCAAGCGGATAATGTTGCAGGATTAGAATTGGGTAGAAATGTAGCAAAAGAAGTTTGGGGGTTTTATAAAAAACATATTGGAGAAGAGTAAAAACCACTACAGAGTTATTGACAATTAATAATCGCTTAGGTTTTAAAATTACTTTAAAGTTAAATTACTGGCTTGGTGCTTTAAACATTCTGTTGAGCATTGACGTAACTTAAAAATGCCTTTTAATCTAAAAAAACAACTTACAAACTGTAGTGTTAGGGATTGTAGTGAAAATCCTTTTTAAAGTTGACTAGAACTAAATTGGCCTTAAAGTACCTAACGAAGAGGTAAACACATCGCTCACTTCTGAATAAAAAATTTTAATAGGATTGCAGGATAAAGACCGACCCTTTTTGGGTAACAGCCAAAAAACTAGCTAGAGACAAAACGCACGTCATTTAATTTCCAAATAAAAAATAAAATCAGCAATTTAAGTCGCTGGCTTATACGCTTTCTTGTCAATTATCATTTTAGCCAAAATTTCACGTAATATCTCAGAAGTTCCTCCACCAATTGGTCCTAGCCTACTATCCCGCAGTAGACGTGCCATTGGATATTCTTCCATATACCCGTAACCACCTAAAAATTGAAGACATTGGGAAATAACCTCATCGGCCATTGATGTGGATTTTAGCTTGGACATGGTAGCTTCTTTAACCACGTACTCGCCTTTATTCAACTGAAACGCTACGGCGTAATTAAAGGATTTACAAATTTCCATATCAGTGTATAAATTTGCTATTTGATGTCTCAACGCTTGAAATTTATCGATTGTTCTGCCAAAAGCCTCTCGCTCGCTCATGTATTGTAGTGCATATTCCAATGCGAATTCTGCGCGTGCGTGGGCATTTATTCCCATGATTAAACGCTCTGAAGCAAAATGTTGCATGATATATGAAAACCCTTTATTTTCTTCACCCATGAGGTTTTCTAAAGGTACTTTTACATTATCGAAAGCGATTTCCCCGGTATCTGATGCACGCCAACCTAATTTATCCAGTTTGGTTGCAGAAACACCTGCCATATCTCTATCCAAAACAAAAATACTAATGCCCTTGTTTCCTAACTGTGGCTCTGTTTTAGCGGCCACTATTAAATAATCGCTTAAAACACCATTTGTTATGAATGTTTTTGATCCGTTGATTAGGTAATGGTCGCCACTTTTAACTGCAGTTGTACGCATACCTGCCACATCACTTCCGCCAAAAGGCTCTGTAATGCATAGACAGCCTATCTTATCGCCAGTAATACTTGGTACTAAATATTTTTGTTTAATGGCTTCATCGCCCTCTGCGTTTAAGTGCGTCATGGCTAAATACACATGTGCCCAAATTGCTGCTGCAAAACCGCCCGAGTTTATTTTTTGAAGCTCTTCTAGTAAAATAACGGTGTAGAATAAATCTAAATTCATACCGCCGTATACTTCTGGATAGCTAATACCGAAAAAACCCATATCACCAAACTTCTTCCAGATAAACCTTTCGATATGACCTGTTTTTTCCCATTTTTCAATATGTGGAACTATTTCTTTTTGCAAAAAATCCTGAAGACTTTTTCTAAAAAGATTATGTTCTTCGCTGAAGTACATGTTATTCATTCAATTTTCTTTTTCTAATTGCAAATATAATTCAATTATAGGTAATTTATTTACAGGAAAGTCTTTAACTTTTGTTAATTCATGTATCGTTTTATAGCCTTCTCGCAAGTGGCGTTGTTCGATAATATGGTGTGCTAAATCGTAATCTATATTTGGGATAGTAACCAGCTCATCTATGGTTGCTGTATTAACGTTTATTTTTTGGATGTCTTTTGGTGTTTTTACCGTAAATTCTTTTGTTATTTTTTCTATAACTTCTGGAGTTAGACCATATACATCAAGCAATTGAACATCGGCAATGAATCCACCATTAGATTTATTTCTGTATTTAATAATCCGGTCTGAAAACACTTTACCTATGCCGTTTATTTTTTGAAGTTGTTGTGCTGTTGCCGTGTTTAAATCTTGCTTTTGTGCGTAAGGTTTTGGTTTGTTACTGTAACTGTAAGATGCATTGTTTTTTGGTTTAGGATTTGTTACCCATTCTGGGAATTTGAAATGTGGCGAGATTGTTTTTAATAATGAATCTGAAACTTTTGTAACGTCTTGAAATTGTTTGGTGGAATTAATCCATTTGTCTTGTTTCCTGAATGCTAGAAGTCTATCGATTTCTTCATTAGTCATTCCTAAAGTAGACCCTTTATAATCTGTTATGAAATTTGGATTGAAAGGATATATTTTAGGTTTATTTTCTTCTAACTTAACTAATCTTAAAGAATCTATTTCTTTAGTGAATTTTGAAAGTTCTTTTTGATTTACTTGAATATCTTCAGATGAAAAATCAACGAAAAAGTAAACACATTGGAAAATCACGATAAGAATTAACAATAAAAAAATCCCATTTCGCTGTTGTTTTGAAAACGTGAAATGGGATTTAAAATTTTGCATGTTTTAATTTACTTATTCAAAGTTTTTATAGCATCCATATATTTTGCTAACTCCTTTTTAACTTTTGGCGCCAATAACACCAAACCTACCATGTTTGGTACCATCATAGCAAAAACCATAGCATCAGAGAATCCTATTACAGACCCTAAACTTGCCGCAGCACCCACTATTACGAATAAGCAAAATAATATTTTATAGGAGTACTCTGCTTTTTTAGTTCTCCCAAATAAATAAGACCAACCTTGAAAACCGTAGTAAGACCAAGAAATCATAGAACTGAATGCGAATAAAACTACCGCTACAGTTAATACATAAGGGAACCAAGAGATTGCAGATTCAAAAGCTCCTGATGTTAATAATATGGCTTGTGCATCATTTAATGATGCATTTTCTGCAGTTACATTACCCGTTATAATTAATACTAAAGCGGTCATGGTACAAACCACAACTGTATCAATAAATGGTTCTAACAGTGCTACCATACCTTCACTTGCTGCATATTTAGTTTTTACTGCTGAATGTGCAATAGATGCTGAACCAATACCGGCTTCGTTTGAAAACGCTGCACGTCTAAAACCTTGAACTAATACACCAACTGCTCCACCTGCAATACCTTCAGGACTAAAAGCACCATTGAAAATTTGCATAAACGCATCGCCAATCATCGTGTAATTAGCAAAAATTACGAATAGTGACGCTGCTACATAAATAGCAACCATAAAAGGCACTATTTTATCGGTTACTTTTGCTATTTTTTTAATACCTCCAATAATTACGATACCCACTAAAATAGCCATTACAACACCAAATGCCCAACCATAACCGTGAAGAAATGAATTTTCGCCACCTGTAATGTTTTCAACTAATTGGAAGGCTTGATTTACTTGGAACATGTTTCCACCTCCAAATGAACCACCAATTACAAAAATGGCAAATAAAACAGCTAGCACTTTACCTAAACCACCCATGCCTTTAGACTTAAGACCTTTAGTTAAATAGTACATAGGCCCGCCGTAAACCGTTCCATCATCTTCAATATCTCTATATTTTACACCAAGCGTACATTCTACAAATTTTGAAGCCATTCCTAAAAAGCCTGCAATAATCATCCAGAATGTTGCTCCAGCACCACCAATTGAAACCGCAATAGCAACACCAGCAATATTTCCTAAGCCAACTGTTGCAGATAAAGCTGCAGTTAATGCTTGAAAGTGCGTTACCTCGCCTTCGTGCCCTTCAATTCTTATAGTATCTGGATTGTCATCATCGTCAGTGAATTTTGATTTTGAAATTTCAACCTTGTTATTTTCGCGTTCCTCTAAATCATCATACTTACCTCTTACAATATTTACAGATGTAAAAAAACCTTTAAAATTGATAAAGTTGAAATAAAACGTAAAGTAAAGTGCTCCTAAAATCAATGGAAATAAGACCCAGTAAATACTAACATTTTCTGAAAATGGTATCTGATAAAAAATGGCATCAACAAACCAACCTGTTGCCGCTCCAAATTTTTCATCTATAATTTGATCAATGCCTTTTTCAGCTGTGTCTTGTGCGAACGTTAAAAATGGAATTATTAATGTAAAAATTGAAAGAAGATATTTCTTCATAGGGATTGAGTTAATTAATTTTGGTTGAAAGATTCTCATTTAAGTCAAGCAAGATGCTAAAAAAAAATGATTTTTTAAAACAATACCTGTTAAAAAAAGCTCATACTAATCGATGTCGTACTCAGAATTTAAAGCTTCTATTTGTTCAGGTCGACCTAAAACAATAATTTTAGAATTTCGAGCCAATTTCATATCTGCTTCTGGGTTTACGGTATATTCGCCGTTTTCATCCTTGTAACCAATAACACTGCAGCCTGTTTTTTTTCGAAGATCTAAATCTTTTATGGTTCTAGGTTGATTGGAATCATAGAATTTCTCAACAGCAACTTCTTCTATATTAATATCAGACTTCCCAACGATAGATAAATTATCGATAAACTCCATCAATCCAGGTACAACAACAAGAGATGCCATATGGTCGCCTCCAATTTTATCCGGCAGTATAACATTGTTAGCTCCTGCAAATTTCAACTTTTCATAAGATGATTCGTTTGATGCACGACTTATTATATTAATTTTCCCATTCATTTGTCTTGTTGAAAGCACGACAAATAAATTATCAGCATCGTTTGGCAACGCAGAAATAAAACATGCCGCCCTATTAACACCTGCTGCGACTAAAACCTCATCTTCATTACCGTTTCCGATAACATACGGTATACCATCCAACTGCAAACGTTCTTCTAGCTCTTTATTCTTCTCAATAACTACAAAATTTTTATTGTAGGCAGAAAGTTTTACTGCTGCCTGTTTCCCATTTCTACCGTAGCCACAAATAACAGTATGGTTGTTAAAACTTTCAATTTTTTTCTGCATTTTTTTGTATTTTAATTCTTCGGTATTATTCTTACTTAAAATGTATTCTGTAATAATTGATAAAGCATAACCAACGATTATAATACTTGCTAAAATAAGGAATATGGTAAAAATTTTAGATTGGTCATCCAACGGTATAACTTCCCCAAAACCAACAGTCGTCATGGTTATTACGGTCATGTACAAAGCATCAATCCAGGAATATCCAGAAATAAATACATAACCAAAAACACCAATAAGCATGATAAAAACCAATAGAAAAATGGCTGTATAAATTTTTGTTCTAAAAAATTTTATAACTGGATTCATAAATCGAAAACCGATGAGCGTTTGGTGTAAATCAAATCTTTAATATGCATCCAAAATGCAAGGAACATATAGAGTGCAAAGCCAAAACCTATGGTTACAAAAGTAACGTACATAAAAGACGTTCTTACTACTTTTGCTCGAATACCAAATCGGTCTGCAATACGTTGGCAAACATAAAAACCGTGTTTTTGAAAAAACAATAAAGGTTTGTAAAAAATGTTCATGCTGCAATTTAATACTTCCTTTTTTAGTTTAAAAGCATATACCCATATTACTTTAGTTATTAATGAGTGAATTGCCTATAGCACATTGCAGACATTTATTTTTATCGCAATATGCTGTTTTTAGCTGGATTAAGGATTGAGAATGTAATGATGATTGTGAGATTTTTTTAAAATTGTTAAACGCATTAATAATACTGTTTTTTTCTGAAGAAATTGTTGATGCTATTTTTATAATTTCAGAATCTATGGGCATTCCATGTTGTTTTGCATAGCTAAATTTTATTGGCACAATTGTATTAATAAGCAACAAATCCATAAACGGCTTTGATAGTGTTTTAGATGATAATTTTGACTCCTTTTGAAACGTGTAATGTGTTTTCCAAAATACTGAGGTCGATACTTTTAAGAGTTCATAAAAATCTTCCAATTTGTTACATTCTATAATTTTTGAAAACAAATTTTGATGTTTATTATATAAACTAGCTAGTTGAGACAGTCTTATTGTTGGGAAATTTGGTGGTCGCAATCTAAAATACTGCAATGGTAAAACCCGGGTGTTCTGGAGGCTAAATTTTTGTTTCAAAAACTTATATTCTTTGGCTAAACTTGAATGATAAGCAACCTCAATAGGAACTTGCAACAACCCTGATTGACCAAATAACAAAGCCTCTAAAACCTGAGGTTTAGATTGTGTTTTTCTGATTATTGAAAAATCTATGGATTGCGCTAAACTAAAAAAAGAATCGCCATTAACTTTCAACCCAAAGTTTTTAGTTAGCATTTTAAATAATACGGATTCCCAATCGTTTTTAGATTCAAATAAAAGCGTTTCTATGGTTTTCGACTTTCGTTCTAAACGTTCAATATACAAACGCTCCAACCAATTATTTAAAATAAAATCATCTGTTGATGCAAAATCGTTTTCACAATTAATCCATTTATTTTGATTGGAAAAAAGTTTTTCATAATTACTGAGCATCTTTTCATTTACAATACTTTTCAATTCCAAAGTTGGTATTGGCGTATTATCTTTTCTAAATACATCTGTATCATCTTCCCATACCACATGAAGAATGACGTTATCATAAGCTTTATCCTGTTCATGATTATGAACAAACCAATCTGAAGATTTTATATGAATTTCTACATTGCCAGCCCAAAGTTGCTCTTCTATTTTAAGTTTTGCATTAAAAAAGTCTGGTCCCGAATTAAAATTATGCTGCCCTACAGCCGAAATAACAATCGATTCCCCTCTGGTTGTTTTTAAATTTTTAAATTGAATTTTTTTATGTTTCCAGATGTAATGTAGGAAGTCTTCTTGCATACTACGAAAATAAAAAAATATTACTCTTTTTTATTTGAAGTTGAATAAAATTAGAAGAAATTTGAATTATGGAAGAACTTACCCTAACAACGCCAGCGCTTTTATTTTCTGCAATTTCTTTAATTATGCTGGCTTATACTAATAGATTTATAGCTTATGCGGCAATTATTAGAAATTTACATGACAACTATTTAATAAAAAAAGATGAACGATTAATTAAGCAAATAAAAAACTTAAAAAAACGCCTTTATTTAACACGTGCTATGCAAATTACTGGTATTTCAAGTTTGCTCCTTTGTGTATTGACTATGTTTCTAATTTTTATTGAGCTGCATGTTATTGCTATTTGGGTATTTGGAATCGCACTTATTTTATTAATTATTTCATTGGCACTTTTAATAAGGGAAATTCAAATATCCGTAGAGGCTTTGGAGCATCATATTAGTGATATTGAAAATGGTTAACGTTACATTTAAATGAAGTATGTTATTAAGGTGTTTTTGTATGGTTATTTGCGTATAAATAAACATGAATTTTAGGCTTAGCACTAACCCTAAACATATAAAAACGAATGAATTAAGTACTTAACAGTGATTTTTATACTTCTTTGTTGGCAACTGGCTTTATTTCCATTTCCATAATCGGTAAAAATCTATCTTTAATGGTACTTTTCAATTTTCCAATTACGCGAAAACCTATTCCGTTATAAAATTTTTCAGCGTTAGGGTCAGCGTCAAGAATAACCCTTTTAAATTCAGTATTTTGGACCCGTTTTAAAAAGTCCGTTATTAGTATTTTCCCGTAACCCTTTCCAATAAATTTAGGTTCCACAAAAAGGTAATTGAGTTTAATATCCGTTTCATTTTCGGGCTGATATGCATAAAATCCAATCAAAATGTCATCCGATACAAGTTTGTAGATTTGGTTTTCGTCAATATATTTTTCTGTAATTGTTAATTCCTCTCTCCATTTTTCAATTTGCTTCTTACCATAATTCCAATAGGATTTAGACCGAATCGTTAAATCAGTTAAAACTTTAGCATCAGTTCTTCCAGTTTTCTCAATTTTCATTTTAATCAAAAATGTTTTTTCAGCCTGTTGCCAACAGCATTATATCGCTAACTTTATTTAAAATTATTTTTGATATTTTTGAAAAGGTTGTTTCAGCAAACTTTTAATATTACCATTTTGTTCTTCATTTGGAAACACATCTACACCATACACTATTTTATCTGTATCCAATTCCATGTAAGTTCCTAATAACCTATCCCAAACTGAAAATATATTGCCATAATTGGAATCTGTGTAAGGCATTTTGTAATGGTGGTGAACTTTGTGCATATTTGGAGACACTAAAACATAACTTATAAATTTATCTATTGTTTTTGGTAACTTGATATTTGAATGGCTAAATTGTGTCGCTACAATGGATAATGATTGATAGAGAAATACAATACCAATAGGAGCGCCAATAATAATTACACCAACTAAAGTAAATACATATCGAATCACACTTTCTATAGGGTGGTGCCGATTTGCTGTTGTAGCATCTACATTGTGATCGGAATGATGTACCAAATGCACCATCCATAACGCTGGTACTTTATGTTCAATTAAATGTGGTAAATAGGCTCCAAAAAAGTCCATTAATAATATACCTAAAAAAATATATAAACCTATAGCCATTTCTGGCAACCAATTTAAAATCCCAAAATCATTAGCTGTTACCCAATCGGCAGACATTAACAACAAAAATGCCATAGGCAGGTTAACCAGGATAGTTGTTAGCGTAAAAAAAACATTAGGAATGGCGTGTTTCCATTTTTTATATTTGAAATTAAATAAAGGCATAGCACCTTCTATTAACCAAAAGAAAGTTAAACCGCCAACAATAATTAAGCCTCTATGTAGTGGTGGAATGGTTTCGAAATAATTTAAAATAGATTGCATGTTCTAACTCTGTTCAAAGTAGCGTTTAAGTTTTGTTTTATCGATTTTACTCATTTTTTCAAACCAAATATCTTCATTCTCTATATCACCATTTTTTTTATAATATATATAATATAACACAGAAAACAAACTTTTGTTAAGTTTTACTATATCCACCTCATTATATTTATTTAATGCTTTTATGGCCTTATCATCTTTATTTAATATTAACCATTCCTTGATTTTAAAAAGTTTAATGCGCTGAATAAAATCTTTTTTATTTTTTAAATCACTCTTCTTCAATAGTTTTTTTGCTAGGGAAAAATATTGGTTGGAAACCGATAGGATGTCGTATCTTATATCCTCATTAAGATACATAGAAAACTCACTGTATTTCATTGCTACTCTATAGCTTGATGCAAAGCTGTTTTTTTCATAAAAACTCGATAAATATGGGTTCAGGTAGGCCATATCTAACTTGTATTTATTGAGTATCGTAATAACTTCTCTTTTAGATTTGTAACTCATTTCTTTATACAATACTTTACCATTACCATCCATAATAAAAATAAAAGGAATGCCCTCTACGCCATATTTTGATGCCAAGTAATTATTTTTATCAATATTAATTTTAACTGGTATATAATTTCTCATTAACAAGCCAACGTCATCATTGTTCCAAGATTCAGAATCCATTTTTTTACATGGCCCACACCAAGACGCCCAAAAATCGACCAACATTAATTTGTTGGTAGCTAGTGCAAGTTTTTGCGCATCATCAAAAGATGTGATCCAGTTATCGGCTTTTGCCATTTTATTTAAAAGCAACAGTATTAGTAGTACAAATATTTTTTTCACCATGTCCTTATTCACGTATTAAATTAAAAGTAGGAAAGATATTATATATTTTACAGTTGTAAAATAAATAGGGTATTAATTATTAATATTTACTTACAAAACTATTTATACCAACAATGTATTGACAATTTAAACGATGTCGTAAAAACTTCAATTTAGACAGTAAATGATATTAAAGTTTGAGTAATATATTACCATATACAACTAAACCTTAATTCGTTTTTTCATGGCTTCCACAATATTAAACGCCGCAGGGCATACTGCCACGTTTTTTAGAGTGAGATTAGAAATTTGCTGAAACTTTTTTCTATCGGTATGTGGGAACTCTCTACATGCTTTTGGTCGAACATTATAAATGGAACAGTAATTGTCCGCTCCTAAAAATGTGCATGGTACACATTGCAAAACATAATCATTATCTTCATCAATACGTAAATATTGGTCGATAAATTGTTGTGTTTTCATTCTGAAATGTTTTGCAATCCTGTCAATATCTTTATCCGTAAATAGCGGTCCTGTAGTTTTACAACAGTTGGCACACTCTAAACAATCGGTACGCTCAAATTCTTCGTTGTGCAAGTCTTGCATCACATAATCCAAACCTTTTGGTGGTTTCTTTTTTAGCTTCGCGAAGAATTTTTTGTTCTCGTTATGTTTATCTTTGGCGTGTTTTGGAAGATTATTGATTATGTGTTGCAAGTTTATATATTTTAATTCAGATTTGATAATTGGTAAATTTATGAAAACTATAATTTACATGGTTTACAATTTTTTAATTAACGAATACCGGCCTACCATAACCAAAAAAGCACACTAGAACATGAATCTTATAAATTTAAGGTTTTCGCTTTTGCGGAAATGAAAAAACAACCTTTTAAATGAAAGACCTTTTCGGAACAGCTTTATTAGATTATCAAAACGGGAACTATTCTGAGGATATTATGACTTCAACCAACATTTCTGATGAAGACGCCTTACCACTTCCCTATTTGTTTCGTGAGTATAAAGATATGCCTAAATTAGAAAAAAAGGCCTTAAAGCTATGTAAAGGTTCTGTTTTGGATGTGGGTTGCGGTTCCGGAAGCCATAGTTTGTATTTACAAGAAAATGGTTTTGATGTAAAAGCTATTGATATATCAAAAGGAGCTATTGAAGTTACAAAACAACGTGGCGTTTTAAATGCCAAAATTTTAAGTATTTTAGATGAAAAGGACACTTTTGGCACCATTTTGATTTTGATGAATGGCACGGGTATTTTTCAAGACCTTACCCAAGTTTCAAAATACTTAACGCATTTAAAAACACTTTTGAAACCTGACGGACAAATTTTAATTGATTCCTCTGATATTAAATATATGTACGAAGATGAAGATGGTGGTTATTGGATGGATATGAATGCGGGATATTACGGGGAGCTCGATTATTATTTATCTTATAAAGGAGAAAGTGAAACGCCTATGAAGTGGCTGTATTTAGATTTTAAGACTTTAAAGTTGGCTTGTGAAACAGTAGATTTAGAATGTAAATTGGTTTTGAATGGGGAACATTTCGATTATTTGGCCCGATTGATTAAGAAAAAAGATTAGACACGAATTTCACAAATTTTAAAAGATTTATGAATTGAATGATTGATTTTTAGGTATAGCTGCGTTAAGGATTGAAGAGAAAAGCCCACACCAACCTTGTAGGCACCAGTAAAAGATAACGCCAAAAAAAAATTATAATCCTAATCTATTTGATGGGATTTCCGCTTTAATAAAAAAACAAAAGGGCCTATCTAGAAATCGAATTTATAAGTTGCACCTGCTAAAAACTGAATACTTTGTACTGGAAAATTTTGCCATTGTTGATATGTATTATCCGCTAAATTATTTGCTTTTGCAAAAACGGACAGCTGGTCGTTGATATGGTAGCCTACATGTGCGTTAGCATCTAAAAATCCATCTATAGATACGGTCATGGATTGAATGCCCATTATAGCATCGTTAACGCTTAATAAATCTTTACGTTCACCCACGTAAAATAAATTGGCACCAGCAAACCAGTTATTATCGATTTGATAATCTAGAAACAAAGACCCTTTTATATCTGGCAAGTTCCATGCTTCTGCTTGGGTATCTGTATTATAGCTAAAATACTCTGCTTTTAGTCCTAATTTAAAATTTCTGTTAACATCTACATTAATTTCCCCAGCTACTACAAAAGTTTTAAGATCATCGTAAACCATACCAAAGGAATTTCCATATTCATAATCCTCAGCACCTAGTAAATCAAAAGTAGTTAGGTTATTTCTAAACAAGGCTTTGTTCTTGTCTGCAATATAACGCCCACTAACATTATAACCTATACGACTAGACAACTTCCCTTTTAAGCCAACATACGCATTGTACAATTGGTCTGTAGGCGTTATAAATAATGTTGGGGATACAAATGGATTTTCATTAGCAAAATCGTAATAAGAGTTTTGAATTAAATCGCCTTTAATACCACCATAAGCAATCAATACATCGTTTACTAATCTATACGTTGCTTTAATATTTGGATAAAAGTAAATATTATTATCGCCAGACGCTCTATCATTTGAGTAATAGAGAGAAACTCCTAAATTTAGCGTTAAATCATCTCGTTTTAATTGATAAGTTGGCAACAAACCAATTTGGAAATTCCCATAGTTTAGAGCATCAGTCGTAGTATAATTTCTATCAAAAGAACCTCCTAAATAATCAATTTTCACATCCGTTGAAATCTCTATATCACGTATTGGAACATCTACTTTAGCTTTGGTTACAAATCTATTTTCTCCTGAGCCTTGGTCGTCTCCAAAACGTCTAAAAAGGACGCTACCTGATTTAATATAGGTATCCTCAAAAGTGATATCGCCTCCAAAATGAGCGTTATAAAAATTATGCGCTACATCTAACCTGTTTACTAAACCTTGATTATTAGCATAATTTTCTGGCAAACCATACCAATTATAAATTTGATGTTGAAAACCCGCTTCGATATTCCATGCTAGATCCCTTAATCTTGAAGCATAATTTATATGTATTTTTGAGTCTGAGAAATTATTGTCGAGTATTACATTTTCAATACCTCCTGCTGAGGAATGATGACTTATATAACCGCCAATGTTTTCATTTCTACTAAGGGCATGGTTTAAATAAACTTCACCCAAAATTGTTGTATAAGTCCCTACGCCTAGAGTGGCATAATTATCGAATAATTTTACGGGTGCTCTTTTTTCTACAATAGCGGCTTTTCCCTTTGCTGGTGTAAATGTTGATGCAACTGGAAATGAAAAGATATTATATTTAATATCCTTTTTAGTTTCAGTGGTTTCATCATCTAAAGAGGGTATTTCTTTTACTTTAAAAGCATCGGAAATTGTTGGTGTGTATGGTGTAACAACATCTATAACACCTGTGTTTATAGTGTCGTTTTGAGTTCTTTGGGAAAAACAAAAAGAGATGCTTAATAAAAAAACTCCTGTTAATATAATTTGGATTTGCTTACGCATACTGATAGATTTTTTGATTTACGATTGACGATTTTTTTAATTTGCTCACCATGATTGAATACTGAGACTGAGACTTTAAACTCATTTTATTCTGGAATGATAGATGAGTTTGTTTTAGCTTCTTCATTTTTAATTTTGCTAAGCTCTACTTCTGCTTCTGAAACCACATCCTCAAACTCTGGGAAATTTTGAATAACACTTTCCAAAATATAAGTAGCTTGAAACGCATCATTTAAAGCATCATAATTCTTAGCCATTAACACCAGACCTTTAGCGCTGTAATATTTATACCCTGAAAAATCTTTGGCCAATTTTTGCACAGCGTTGTTTGACGCTTCATGCGCTCCTGCTTTGTTTTTAAAATAGGCATTGTAGTACAATGCTTCTGCTGCGGTTTCACCTATCGCAATACCCTCCACATTAGCATACGCCGATTTTGCCTTAGTTTCATTACCCATTTTTATTGCAGAACGTGCTATTATGATATAAGCATCACTCTTAATTTTATTATCAATTTTTGAACTTCCCAAAACTTTTTCAGCATAAGAAACTGCATTATCATAATTCTTTAATTGATAATTGGCTTTCATCAAATTAGATTGTGCAAATACAGTATTTTGCGAAAAACTTGCTTCTTGTTCTAAGCGCTGTAAAACAGGTATCGCTTTATTCCAACCTTTGTTCTCTAAATAAAATTGAGATAAACGCAATAAGGCCTCTTCTGTAAACTCGCTTTGACTAGCATCTGCTACATATTTGTAATGTGGTGACGCATTTTCTAATAAGCCTTTTTTGAAATATAATTGAGCCACATAAAAATGCGCTTGCAAGGCATGGATTCCGTTGGGAAATTGATTTAAATACCCGTTAAATTGTTTTATGGCTTTATCGGTATTATTGTCTAAATATTGTTTTTCTGCAGATTCGTAAGTGGTATTATCCAAATCAACATCGGTAACCTCAACATAATCCAGTTGCTTTACCCATTTGGCATAATCATCAACGCGCCCTAAATCTATATAAATTAAACGTGCTGTTGAAACGGCTTGAACAGCCTCTGGTGTTCCTGGATAATCGCCTGCTACTTTTTTTAATTTAGTTAAAGCACGCTCATTTTCACTTCCATTATAATACACTAAACCTTGACGCAATAATGCTTTTGGTACCAATGAACTCATTTTATATTCGCTACTTAATTGATCATAGGCCTTCATAGCCTTATTTACTAAGTTTTTTTTCACATAGGAATTACCAAGCTCGTAAAGCGCGTCGTCTCTTAATTTTGATTTCGGGTAATCTAAAATATAGCGCTCTAATTCTTGAATTTTTTTTGAAGAGTCTCCAATATAACCAACGCTAATAGCTTTTTGAAAAGCAGGATAATCGGAGTCTATTTTATTTATTCCCATAGCGTTCTGGTAAGCTGAAATAGCACTTTGGTATTGACTCAACACAAAATAACCATCGCCCAAACGCAAATACGCATCATTTAATCTTACTTTATCTTCACTTTTATTAGAAATAAATTGATTAAAATACTGTGTTGCACGTTCGTAGTTTTTCAATTTAAAATAGGTGTATGCCAAATTATAATCTAGATTTTCGTACTCTGGTGTTGATGCCGCTCCAAATTGTTGGTGAAATTGTTTAAAACCAATGAGCGCATCATTATAATTAGTTAAATTATAGTCTGCTTCTGCTTTCCAAAATGTGGCTCTGGATGTATAATTTTGATCTTGTGATTCTTTTAAAGACGCATCAAAAAGAGATTCTGCCTCTTGATAATCGCCTTCATTATATAATTCTAAACCTCTATAAAACGCTACTTTTTGGTAAGCTACTTTATTTTCAAAGCGTTTTTTACCTTCTAATAGTTTTAATGCTTCTTTATAATTTTTTGAAGTTATATAGGAGTCGATTAAAAGTGTTTCAATCTCTTCTTTATAATTTGTATCTGGATATTTTTCCAAATAACTTGCTAAAACCTGAGGTGCAGATTGGTATGGGTTACCAATTTCGTAACTTATTTTAGCATAGTTCAACCAAGCATCTTCTTGAATTTTTAAATCAAAATCCATTTGAGATGCATTTCTAAAAGCATTTAACGCTTCTTGCTTTTTATTTAAATTAATATAACTTTCACCTAAATGGTAATAAGCGTTTTGGGCAATAGTGTTATTTCCACCTACTATTTTATTGAATTCTGAAATCGCCTTCTCATAATCTTTTTGTTTATAATACGCATACCCTAATTGGTAAAAATCGGTGTTATTCCATTTTCCGTTTTTGCCTTTATAGTTTTTTAGATAGGAAATGGCTTCATCATATTTTTGTAAATTAAAGTAACTTTCACCTATAATTTTTGAAAGTTCTGAAACCTCTTCTGCATCGCTAGATTCTAAGCGTTCTTTAGCCAATTCGATAGCATTGTCGAATTTTCCTAGTTTAAAGTTTAAATCTGCTTGATAGTAGGAGAGCTTTTCTTTATAGCGCTCTTGATCGCTTACTTGCTCAAAATAATCGTTCGCTCTATCATAATCATCACCTTCGTAAGCCATAAAACCAATATAATATTTAGCTTGAGAACCATACTCTGCAGAATTTTCAACTTTGTTTAAATATTTCTTTGCATCCTTATATTTTTTTGTTGAAAAAGCAGTGTAACCGTTATTAAAATAGAATTTTTCAAGCTCTTTTCTTCCTAAAGCATTTTCATCAACTTTATTATACCATTTTTTAGCATAAGCGTATTTTGAGTTTTCAAAATAATAATCGGCAACATCGACAAATGCTGTATTTCTTTTTGTACTAGTTGGGTATTCTTTAACAAAATTCTCAATTAACTGGTCTGCGTTTTGCTGGTTCAACCTTATTGCACAATTGGCAATATAATATGCACAATCAGATTGCAAAACATCATCTTTAACTGTTTTTTTTACTTGGCCAAATATGGTCTGAGCCGCTCTGTACTGTTGGTTATTGTAAAGTGTTAATCCTTTTTGATAATCCACCAAACCACTTGTATATATTGCAGATTGTTGCGCTATTATTTGAAAACTAAAACTTATGGCAACTACTAATAAAACGATACTTTTTTTCGTCATTTAGAATTCATTTTTAAATTAAAAATCAAAGATAATTCAAAGTAAATGCTATAACGTAATAATCTTGCCATAATTATAAGCTTTGTTATAAATATTGAAAAAAACCTGAAGGTAGTAGCTATTAAGTTTTATGGTGAGCCGTATTAAAGAGCATAGCGAAAATTAAAAGGTTATTTTCGCATAATGCATTTTGCCCAATTGTTTTTTGGATGATTGTTTTTTTTAAACATTTTTTTATTTAAAGAGTTGTGGGGCAACTATAGATTTTTTTTATCCTTTTAACGTTAAACTTTTTAAGTTTAAGTTTTAAATAATACATTTACAATTCTCAAAAAGAACTTTGATTAATTTATGTCAAACCCTATTTTACAATTAAAAAATGCTTCTATTTTTCAAGGGGAAAGCTTAGTACTTTCAAATGTTAATGTAGAAATTAACAAAGGTGATTTTGTTTATTTGATTGGAAAAACGGGTACAGGAAAAAGTAGTTTTATGAAAACGCTTTATGCCGATTTACCTTTAACTGAAGGCGAAGGCCATATTGTTGATTTTGATTTGAAACACCTTAAAGAAAGAGATATTCCTTTTTTAAGACGAAAATTAGGTGTTGTTTTTCAAGATTTCAAACTCCTTACGGACAGAACTATAAATGATAATTTACTCTTTGTTTTAAAAGCTACAGGTTGGAAAGATAAAGATAAAATGAATACACGCGTTGAGGACGTTTTAACCAAAGTTGATATGAAGACTAAAGGGTTTAAATTCCCACACGAACTTTCTGGTGGTGAGCAACAACGTATTGCTATTGCGAGAGCTTTATTAAATGACCCTGAACTTATACTGGCCGATGAGCCTACTGGTAATTTAGACCCACAAACTAGTGTAGAAGTCATGGAAGTCCTCCAAGATATTAATAAGAATGGTAATACTATTTTAATGGCCACTCATGATTATGCTTTACTACTTAAATACCCAAGTAAAACTTTAAAATGTGATGAAAATCAAGTTTATGAAGTGGTACAACGTAAAGGATAAGGACTCTAAACCTAAAATATGATTGGATTAAGTATTTGTATTCCTGTTCACAACTTTAACTGTATTGCATCTGTTATAGAACTTTGTAAACAAATAGAAAATCTTACTATCAAAGCTGAAGTTTTAGTTATTGATGACGCATCTGATATTGACTTACCTGAATTAGTTGATTTTAAAAACCCAAAATATCTATATAAAAAACTTGACCATAATGTGGGTAGAGCAAAAATTAGAAATGTTCTAGCACAAGAAGCTAAATTTGATTATTTACTTTTTATTGATGGTGATTCCGGAATAATGGAAAACTTTTTAGAACTATACGTGTCATCAATACTAAAATATCCAAACCACGTTATTTATGGTGGTACTATCCATCAGGATTTATCATCTAAAACAAACAAACTTAGATATAGGTATTCTGAAAAATTTGAATACCAAGTATGTTCCAAAAGGAATTTAACACCTTATAAAGCTTTTAAAACCAACAATTTTGTTTCGCCAGCTAAAATTTTAAAGACCGTTCCATTTAATGAAAACATCACCAAATATGGACATGAAGATTCTTTTTTCAGCTTTGAATTAAAAATAAATCAAATTAATATAACGCATATTAAAAACCCAGTAATACACTTAGAATCGGATACCAATTTAGATTATATTCAAAAAACAAAATACGCTCTTGATAATTTAATATTTTTAGAAACACAATATCCTCATTTTACAAAGCACAATAAACTACTTCAAATTGTTAATAGCTCCAAATTATTCAAAATTAAAATAGTTAAAAAAGCCTCTCTTTACTTGTCTAGAATATTTGAAAATATTACTATAAAAACAAACAGCACATCGACCTTTCAAGCATTTAAATTTTTCTATCTTATTTCAATTAAAAATGAATGTATTAAATAAAGAGCCTTTTTTTTCCGTGGTTATACCGTTGTATAATAAAGCAAACTTTATAAAGGACACCATAGAAAGTATTTTTGACCAAACATTTATTGATTTTGAAATAATCGTTATTGACGATGGTAGTACGGACGAGAGTGTAAAACTAATTTCTAAATATAATGACGACAGACTTTCTATTTTTACCCAAAAAAACGCAGGAGCCTCGATAGCAAGAAATAATGGTATAGCAAAGGCTAAAGGTAAATATATTGCTTTATTAGATGCAGATGATTATTGGTATACAAATCATTTATTTGAACTTAATAAACTTATTTTACTTTACCCAAACGCTGGTTTATACTGTAATAATTATGAGGTTTTTTATTCTGAAAGTTTAGTGAAACCAGCCCAATTAAATTTTGAATATGATAAGACCTGTTTAATTGTTAAAGATTTTTTTAAAGCTAGTGTAACGCAGCCTGTAGCTTGGACATCTGCTGTTGGTTTTACCAAAGCCGATTTTATAAGTGTTGCAGGATTCGATAGTACTTTAAAGACAGCTCAAGATTTAGATTTGTGGATAAAAATGGCATTAAAATTCGATGTTGCATTTAACCCAAAAATTACCATGTCATATAAATTATATATTGAAGATAGTTTGTCGGCCAACGAGTATAATACTATTAGGTATAATTTTAATAACAGCTATAGGGAAGAAGAGAAATCGAATCCATCTTTAAAGTTGTATTTGGATATTAATAGATATGCACTCGCTATAAGGAGTTTACTTAATAATGAAGACGATTTATATAAAAAATTAAAAAAAGAGATTGACTATAAAAACTTGAATTTTAAGCAAAAACTACTCTTAAACTTTCCAAAATTCTTGCTGAGAATAAGCAAAAAATTTCATTTATTTTTAATGAAAAACGGATTTTATTTTTCTGCTTACAAATAAATCATGGTGTTTCCAGTAATTCTCTCCATGCCTTCGCTATGTTTTCAAAAGAAAACCTTTGCACACTAATTTGAGCATTATTTTTACAATAATTATAAAGTATTTTATCTTCAATAAACATATTAAAAGCATTTGCTAAAGCAATTACGTTATGATTTTCAATTAGCAATCCATTATATTTATGTTGAATAATTTCACTAGGCCCAACTTTACAATCAACTGATACTACTGGGGTCCCGCAGCTTAATGATTCTATTAAAACCATTGCCAAGCCTTCATACCTACTTGTTAAAACTGTAAAAAAAGCATTTTTTACATAAGGAAAAGGGTTTTTTAAATATGGCATAAGTACAACATACTGTTCTAGTTGCAATTCTTTTATAGTTTTTTTCAATAAAGACTCGTCAGGCCCACTACCAATAACATAAAATTTAAAGCCATTTTCTACTAATAATGATGATTTATAGGCATTAAGTGCTAAGGTTAAATTTTTAACATGCTCTTCGATACGGCCATAAAACAAAATGAATTTATCGTCAATTGAAATTTCTTCATTTGATTTTTTAACAATATTTAAAGTATTAGCCGGATTATATATTTGTTTACAGTTTTTAAAATCATATTTAAAAGAAATCTTATTTTGAAGACCTTTACTTACCGCTAAAACTGTAACCTGCTTATATAATAAATGGGCTAAAAAAATAGAATTTGGCAAGTAATTTTTTAAATGATAACTATGTACAATTGAAATTATTTTTTTTGCTTTAAAGACATATTTATAAATAATAAACGCTTTTAAAAATTGAGGTCTAGTTCGATTGTCTATAATAAAATCAAAATTATTTTTTTTAAAATATGACCTTAAAATACGTAATTTACTAATATTCGAATTTTTATTATTTAAATGTAACTGAAGATTAAATAGTTTGCCCGAATAATCATAATTTACTTCGTTTTTTGTAATAATAATATGGACTTCATAGCCTTGTTGAGAAAGTAATTTAGAAAGTACAGCAGTGAAACGCTCAACGCCTCCTTGTCCCATTGATGTTGTTACGATACCTATTTTTTTCATTGCCTATGAAGCCTAACTATGTTTTTATAAATTAAGACTATTTAAAATAACTATCATAATCAACAGTATCTTTTACAATCCTTTTTCTTTCTTTAAAATATTTGCTAAAGATACTACGTGAAGAATCAACTTCATCGGCTTTAACATCTATTAAGTCTGCAATGGAATGAAATAAATCATCAATCATATACTTAGAGTTTAAATTTGGGTAAATCGTCTTTGTTTTTTTATAGCTTTCAGACTGCCAAAGTATTAATGGAATTTCATAAACATTCCTAGTTCGATCTTCATTTCTGAAGTGTCCAGAAAATTCAATTTCATCATACACTTCTTCACCGTGGTCTGAAAAATAGACTACAAAACTATTTGCTTTAGTTTTCCTAACTGATTCAATAACATTATTTATTACAAAATCGGTATATCTTACAGCGTTATCATAATTATTAATAGCATTATAAGCCAGTTGATTTTTAAATTTAGTTTTAGGAATTTGATTATCAAAAAACTTAAATTTTTCTGGATATCGATATGCATAATTAAAATGTGTACCCAAAGTGTGTAAAAAAATAATTTTTTTATCGCCATGCTCTAATAATATTTTATTTAGTTTATCTACTAGAACTTCATCATGAATGGTTTTTTCATTAGCATTTTTAATATTTAAAAAAAAAGAATTGTTGGCCCCTAAACCTATATTTGTTATCTGCGAATCGTTTTTACCTGAAGGTTGTTGTACCGATACCCAATATGTTTTAAACTTTGCCTGGTTTAGTAATTGTATTATGGAACCTTCAAACTTTGCGTCTGGATTTTCGTAATTCCCTAAGGTTAATACTTTTGTTAAACTTCCTACAGTGTAAGTTTCTGGGCTTATAACCTTGTTATAAATTAAGAGTTCACTCTTTATATTGTGAAGTAATGGGGTGGTGTTTCTGTAATAATCATAAATTCCTAAATGTGATCTTGATGTTGATTCTCCAATAATTATAACGTAAACTTCTTTATTTTTTATGTTAAAAGTTCTAGATACATTATTAAAATTTCCATATTTATCAGTAGCATAATTTGCTAATTTTTTAGACTCAATATAATATCCTATACTAGCTCTAGCAGCCATGTATGGTAGGTTGTAAATAATTAATTGAGATAGTTTTAAAAAAACCAGAAGCGTAATAGAAACAATTAAAGTATTAATTTTAAACCATTTACTTTTACCTAGAGATAAGAAATTTTCTTTTTTTAATTTTATTAGTGTAATAATGATTGTTACAAATATTATGGCAATGAAAAGAATAATTTGAGTATTAAAATAAAACCCGAGAAACTCTTTAGCTTCCCCTAAATTAGTATCTAAAAAAACAAAAATTGCAGAAGAACTAAATACAGTTTTGAACAAAAAATAGTATATAGTTTCTATACAAATACTTATAGAAAATAGAGTGTAAAAAATTATAAAAACAAACTGACTTAATCTTGGATTAGAAATAATTAAATGAGGACATATAAGCGCTATTGCAAATAAAAAGTTTTCAATAACATTACTAATAACAGCATCTGTAATTTTGTTAAAAAATAAATCAAAAAGAAATGCTAAGATTATAACGACTAAATATTTTAAAAAAAACTTTCCAAAAATTTTCATATTATCGCTCCAGTCTTTTTTAAAACATTTTATTACTACCTATTAATTTATGCCTTAAAAGAAAAAGCACCAAACAAAAAAACAAAATATACCTTACAAAATGCGCAAAAACAACACCTTCAGTTCCATATATATCTATAAAATAAACTGAAAAGCCATAAAACATTAAAACAGAAAACAGTTCAGTAAAAATGAAATAGCCTATTTGCTTTTTTGCTATGAATTCATAAGATAATACAAAAGCTATAAACTTAATTAAATCGCCCGATAATTGCCATTTAAATAAAGTTGCCATACCTAAAAATTCGTTTGTATATAATGCTTTAATAATTAGTTCTTTAAAAATAAAAACTAATGACATCCCAAAAACAAGTAACGGCAATAGCATTTTATATATTTTTTTAACTTCTTTTCTAAAATCTAAACTATTATTAATTTTAGCGTACATAGGTAAAATATAAAGTGGAAAAATAGCTGCCGTAAATTGCATATAAACTCTAGATATAGATCTCATAGCTGTCCATTGGCCTGCATCTGTAATACTTACCTTATTTTCAATTAAGTTTCTTATAGCTACATCTGTAATATTTATAAAAAACACAACTGTAACAGCCATTAAACTATATGATAGTAATTGATTTTTAAAATTTAAATTGAACGATAATTTTTTTAATTTTATATATGTATTGTAGATTTTTGTAGATGTAATCGTATAAATTATAAATTGCAAAACTGGTATTGTTGCAATAGCAATTAAACTCCCGGTTAAACCAAATTTTAATGTTAAAAGCACAATGATTAGCGTGCTAGTTACCACTATAATTAAACCAATTTTTGAAAATAATTTATATGCCGACAAACCATTTAATAGAGAGTACATAATACAATTAAGCCCCATAAAAGGTATTATAAATGCTAAAATTTTAAAGATGAATCCGTAATCCTTATTAATCCCAAATACTAGATTATTTAGTACGCCAGACCCAAAAAACAAGATTACAAATGACATGACACAGGCTATTAACGAAAAAACAAAAACTGTAGAAAATAAATGGTTTAGTTGTTTTTTGTCGTCTTTAAATTCAGATATATATTTTACAAGTCCATCAGAAGTTCCAAGTATTGAAAATTGCTCAAAAAAGCTTAATACATTTTTTAAACTTCCAACCATAGCAATGCCTTCGGCACCAACTAAAATGGCTAGTGCTTTTTGGGAAATTAACGAAAATAGCATTCTAACTAAAACCAATACTGCATTTGCAGAAGTAACCTTTAGCAATAAACTATTTTTTATAAAACTTGGTAAATTCAATAATTTAGCTGAGTGTATTAATTAAAATGTTTGTTAGTCTTTTTGACTTTCTAAGCCAAAAAGTGAGCTTCCAAAAATGAGCAAAATAATACCATAATACATAATATAGCTAACAAAGTGAGCAATAACAGCACCTTTAACATCGTCTAACAAATCGATAAAATAGATACTCGTTATGTATAAAATTATTATAAGAAAGGCTTCTGTAAATATATAATGCCAAAACATTTTCTTTGCCAAAAACTGATAAGCTATTATAATCGATAAAATTTTAATAAAATCGCCAAGTAATTGCCATAAAAACAAATTCTCAACAGGTTGGAAATCTTCAGAAAACACTGCTAGAACGATATAATGGCGTAATACATATATCAAAAACAAACCAATTACCAATATTGGGATTATGGTTTTATAAAAACTAAATACTTCTTTTTTAAACGCCTTGACACCCTCAATTTCGGAGAATCTTGGTAAAAGATACAATCCTATTAAAGAACTAACAAACATTAAATAATAATCGGATATTCTAGTCATAGCTTCCCAAAAACCAGCTTCTTTATATCCTAAATTATCAATAACATAAGATCGAATAGCGATTGCTACAAATGGTAATAAAACGGCAGTAAAAAAGGCCATTAATGAATAAGGACTCATTTTTTTTAAAATATTATAACTTACATTGCTAGCTTTAATTTGAGAAACTAGACTCTTTCTGTTAATAATTCCAACCAGTGTGATTAAAAAGATTAAAGACTCAGCAATGACTACTGATATTAAAGCCCCATCAACCTTATTTTGATATATTAAAACTAAAGCCACTGAAACACTTAGTATCTGACCAATAATATTAATTATAATAAGAATTTTATATTTTGAGAAGCCGTTCATTATTGAAAATGAAAACATATTCAAGGCATAAAAAGGAAGTACTATTGCAAAGGTTTGAATAATGTAAGCATAGTCGTTATATGATGGAAATATGATATTATTAATCCACTCTGCCCAGAAATAACAAAAAAAACAAATAATAATTGTTGAGATAAAGCCTATGTAATAGGTTGTAGATAATGTTTTACTTAGCTTCTCCGTGTCATCTTTAAAATCAGAAATATATTTTACAGAACCCTTATAAAAACCAACTGTAGCTATATTTTGAAAACCACCAACAAAATTTCTCAAATTACCTATTAATGCCAGGCCTTCCGGACCAATAAATATAGCGATAGCTTTTGATGTTAAAATACCAGCTATTATTCTTGTAATCACCGAGGCCGTTTGCAATGAAGCTATTTTTACTAAAACCTTATTATTAATATAATGTATTAATTTTTTCAATTAATATAAATTTTACTTAATTCATTTATATCTCGAATTAAGTTGGTATATTTTAAACGTTTAAAAACACATATTATTCTTGTAAGTTTTTAAAGTGCAACCAAATATACAAAAGTGAAATCATTTTGTATATTTTCATAATATAGCTAACCATAAAATGATATAAAATCAGCTATAACCAAACATAGCCGCATCAATAAGAATAAATGGTTTTTAAATAGACTTAAGAAACCTCTGTAAAGCACGAATAGTAAACACCATAAGGAGTTTACTATTCACAATTTACTAATACATTTTAATAGCGCTATTTAAATGGGCAACATTACTGCATAACCTATGCACTATTTTCCGATTGAATCTCTAGACATTCAAAAGTTACATTTTATGTCGTTTACGATCTACTTCTTTCAACCAAATTTTGCGTAAACGTAAGTGGTTTGGTGTCACCTCAACGTACTCGTCTTTTTGTATGTATTCTAAAGCTTCTTCTAAAGAGAATTTAATTGCAGGTACGATTTTAGCTTTATCATCGGCTCCAGAAGAACGAACATTACTTTGCTTTTTAGCTTTAGTAATATTGATATTCATATCATCTTGACGCGAGTTTTCACCAATAACCTGACCCTCATAAATATTCTCTCCTGGTTCTACAAAAAACTTACCACGATCTTGTAATTTATCTATTGAATACGGAATGGCTGTACCGTTTTCCATAGATACTAAAGACCCTGATATACGCCCTGGAATATCACCTTTAAAAGGTTGGTATTCTTTAAAACGGTGAGCCATAATAGCTTCCCCTGCAGTGGCAGTTAGTAATTGGTTACGTAAACCAATGATACCACGAGAAGGAATCAAAAATTCACAAACCATACGTTCACCTTTAGCCTCCATGCTTAGCATTTCACCTTTACGCATCGTTACGAATTCTACCGCTCTACCCGAAACGTTTTCAGGAAGATCAATAGTCAGCTCTTCAATAGGCTCACATTTTACACCATCAATTTCCTTAATGATTACTTGTGGCTGCCCAATCTGTAATTCATAACCTTCACGACGCATAGTTTCAATTAAAACCGATAAGTGCAATACACCACGACCAAACACCATAAATTTATCTGCACTACCCGTTTCACCCATACGAAGTGCTAGGTTTTTTTCTAATTCTTTCTCCAAACGGTCTTTAATGTGACGAGACGTTACATATTTTCCATCCTTACCAAAAAACGGTGAATCGTTAATTGTAAATAACATACTCATCGTTGGCTCATCTATAGCAATAGATTTTAAACCTTCAGGGTTTTCAATATCAGAAACCGTATCCCCAATCTCAAAACCTTCTACACCAACTAACGCACATATATCGCCTGTTTGAACGCTTTCAACTTTCTTACGTCCTAAACCTTCAAATATAAAAACTTCTTTAACTCTACTTTTTGTAACCGTTCCATCTCTTTTAACTAGTGCTATTTGCTGACCCTCTATAATATTTCCGCGTTGTACTCTACCAATCGCTATACGACCTGTAAAAGAAGAGAAATCTAAAGATGTAATAAGCATTTGTGTAGTTCCGTCTGCAAAAACAGGAGTTGGCACATGCTCTATAACCATATCTAGTAACGGCTCAATATTATCCGTTTCATTTTGCCAATCATCACTCATCCAATTGTTTTTAGCCGATCCATAAACCGTAGGAAAATCCAATTGCCACTCCTCTGCACCAAGTTCAAACATCAAGTCAAAAACTTTCTCATGCACTTCATCAGGTGTACAATTCTCTTTATCAACTTTATTTACAACCACGCATGGCTTTAAACCTAAATCAATAGCTTTTTGCAAAACAAAACGTGTTTGTGGCATAGGGCCTTCAAAAGCATCAACCAATAATACAACACCATCTGCCATATTTAATACACGCTCTACCTCTCCACCAAAATCGGCGTGACCTGGAGTATCAATAATATTGATTTTTGTGTCTTTATAAATAACAGAAACGTTTTTAGACGTAATCGTAATACCTCTCTCACGCTCTAAATCATTATTATCAAGAATTAAATCACCTGTATTTTCATTTTCACGAAATAACTGACAGTGATACATAATTTTATCAACCAAGGTGGTTTTACCATGATCTACGTGTGCAATAATTGCAATGTTTATAATTTTAGCCATAATAGTGCCTTATTTTAAGCGTGCAAAGGTACGCTATATTTAATTTTAAATCTATTTTATTTAGAAATTTACGAGCCTATAAAGTTAATTAAATGTTATAATCAAGATTTCAAAAAACTAATTGTCTAATTTTCTCGTTTAGATAGATGTACAGATTAATGAAAAAGATACTTATGAAAAGCATTTCCAATTATACAAAATTCGTCCCATACCTTTACTTTATTGCTACAGCAGCATATTGGTTTACTATTTTTAACCGTAGCGAAGGTATTTCAGCATACCCTATTTTATTATTTAGTATTCCATTTATATGGCAAATTATCAAACCCGGTAAAAAACTAAATTTCACGTTAGGCATAACATTCGTCTGCATATCATCCTATTTAATATTAGCTTTCCTTTCGGATATATTTCAAATTGTATCACTTTCACAACCCGTAAAACAACTCATGATGTATGGTGGATTATTTATTTTTGGTAGTCTGATCATGGCATTATGGATCATTAAAAACAGCTTAAACAAAACCTTTTAAAATAATTTTTGGAATGCCCCTCGATTTAAATTTAGTTCAGAATCTAGGTCGTGATTTCCTCTGCAAATCCTCACTTAAGCGTTAAGGCACAAAATCTACAGGATTTTTAATGTGGTCACTAATCCGATCCTGCTATTAAAATCCTCATTCCCTAACCACTAAAACACATAAAAAAAAGCCTCATATTCCTATGAAGCTTTTAGAGCGAGAGACCAGGTTCGAACTGGCGACATTCAGCTTGGAAGGCTGACGCTCTACCAACTGAGCTACTCTCGCCTTTATTCCGCTGCAAATATATATAAACTCTTTCTTTTTGCGCAATAAAAACCAAAGCTTTTTAAAAAAATAAAACTCTAAATTTTAAAGCTCCTAGCAAAAAATTATAATACAAAATAAAGAATAAAACTTTTAACTCCATAGCTTCAAACGCTTTGGCCTTTCTTATCTATAAACCAAATAACAAAAACTATTATCCACAAAATCAGCCTCCGTAATCTAAATTTATGAAACCATTTCTTTTAATAAAATAATGCCATATAAAAAATCATAATTTTAAAATTAATTTAGCATATTATTAAAAAAAACTGCAAAACTGGAAGTTTAAATCTTTTAAATCAAAAAACACTTTTTTAACCATTCAACACCTTTTTTATAACCGTTTATCTATTTAATTGATAAAATAACGAGGTAAATTCGTTCTTTTTATCTAATTAAGGATGTTAAATTATTTTTTATCTCTATCTTTATAAATTAAACATTTTCTTTTCGATTATTTATTCAAAATAAATAGTCCATAATCATTTTATGAAAATAAAATCTACTTACCACAATTTATTTAAAATTTATTTAGAATGAAAAAAATTATTTTTTTTATCTGCTTATTTACATCTCTATACTCCTCTTCTCAAGTAAAATTGGGGATAATCCCAATAGTATAGATTCCAATTCAATTCTTGAATTAGAAAGCTCAAATAAAGTATTGGTTGTAACACGATTAACTGCAGCTGAGATTAGTGCACTAACACCATTAAATGGATCTATAGTTTACAATACAGATGCAGAGTGTTTATTTCAATTTAATAACAACACTTGGAATAGTTTATGTGTAAATGTTATGGCATTAGAAACTGTAACTTCTTTAATTGATGGTAATAACGGAACTATTAGATACACAGACGAAGCTGGAGCTTTAACATTAATAAATAAAGCAGCACTAGTTGATAATGGCGATGGCACGTTTACTTTTAATAATGGAAGCTCTACTCCAGTTACATTAGATGTTTCTGCTTTTGAAACGGTTACAACATTAATTGAAAACACAAACAATACCTTTACCTACACAAATGAGGCTGGAATACCAACAGTTGTAGATGTCTCAAACCTAGAAACTTTAACTGCCATTGCCCTAAATCCAGACAACACGAATATAGACTATACCGATGAAGATGGTAGCGTTACGCAAATCAGCCTTGCGAACCTCGTTTCCAACCTGGAAACTGTAACTTCTTTAGTCGACAATAATGATGGTACTTTTTCTTTCATTAATGAGGATGGCAGCACAACGACGCTAAACGCCAACAATTTAGAAACCCTTACTGCCATTGCCCTAAATCCAGATAACACGAATATTGACTATACAGATGAAAATGGTAACGTTACGCAACTCAACCTTACAAACCTTATAACAAATCTGGAAACCCTTTCAACATTATCAAATAACGGTGATGGGACTTTTACGTATACCGATGAAAATGGAAATCAAACAGATATAGATTTTCCAAATCTGGAAACAATAACTACATTAGTACTTAATGGTGATGGCACCCTAACCTATACTAACGAAAATAATACATTAACAGTAATTGATTTAAATGCGACCGCACTTCCATTCAACCCAATAGGCACAAGCCTAACCTCAACAAATGTTCAAGATGCTATTGATGAATTGAATGGAAATAACAGCGATGATCAAACACTGGCAACCAATAATACGCCTGGTAATATTTCAATCGAAGATGGCAATTCAATAACGCTTAATGTTAATGATGCCGATGCCGATGTAACCAACGAAATCAACACCGCATTTGCCGTTGTCGGCACCAACCTTGACATCACGGATTCCAACGGGACGCTTTCCGTACCGCTTGCAGCTATCGGAAGCGACGACCAGAACATTACTACCGATAATAATCCTGGAAACATTTCAATTGAGGATGGCAACATTTTAACATTAAACGTGGATGATGCCGATGCTGATGCTATGAATGAAATACAAACTATAACATCTACAGATGCATCTATCACGGTAACGCCATCTGGTAATGATTATGATTTAAGTTTAAACATTCCAACCGAAACTGTAACTTCATTAAGTCAAAATACTACCACCGGAATTATTTCATACACTAACGAAGACAGCACGCAACAAGCTGCAAATGTTGTCAGCACAAATACCAATAATAATATTAGCGTTGGTACGGATGGCGGTGCTTATTACTCAAGCCCAGTAAAAGCCATGGGGAAAATAAATGGAAATGGCACCTTCAATAAAGCGCCATATAATGCAACCGTAAGACGAATAAGTGTTGGTCGTTACCAAGTTGCCTTAACACCAGCAATGCCAGATGCGAATTATATTATTCAATTAACAATCAGAGATTCTGCGGGCGTTGGTAATGATGATTACGATTTGGCATATACTAGCCAAACTGCAACTGGTTTTATTGTTGAAGTTGGAGATAATGATAATGGCGGAACAGATCGAACACTAAGGGATTTTGAATTTATGTTTACTGTTTTAAACTACTAATGAGTTATGCGAAAATTATTTTATATCATAAATTTTTTATTATGCATTGCGGTACATACACAAAACCCGCAAGCAGAGGAGTTAGTCAAAATTCATTCTGTAACATCTACTAAAATGAATGCCATTACAAGTCCGATTGAAGGGACTTTAACTTTTAATTTAGACGACCAACATACATACCAGTATAGTGGAACAAAATGGCAAAGACTTGTTGTTGAAAAAGATATTATAAAACCTTTAACTGGCAATTATACCTTAACAGCTGATGATGATAAATGCGTACTTACCTTTAATAGTAACACAGATGTTAGTTTAAGAGTACCAAAAGGTTTACCAATAGGCTATAATGTGAGCATATATCAAATTGGAAAAGGAAGAGTTACCATTATAGGGAGTGGTACGACCATTAGAAATAGATCATTAAGATATACAACTGCAGGTTTAGATGCTGCTGTTGGTATATTATGCACAGGTACGAATACATTTCACGTCTCCGGAGATTTAAAAAGATAAATCATGAAAAATATAAATGCCGTTATTCTATTTATTTTTGTTTATAATGTTAACGGGCAAGTAGCTAATTACAATCAATTTCCAGCTATGCAGCCGCAACATATTCTAGATGAGAGATTAGAAGATATTAGTTTTGCATTTTCGCTTAGGGTTTTAGAATCAAATTACACAGGTCCTTTAATTAGGCTAAGAAGATCAAGTGATAATGCAGAATCAGATTTCTACTGTACTGATAATGATATGGTAAACCTAGAAGCTATAGATACTTGGAGAAATGGCACTGATGTATTCATTAAAATTTGGTACGACCAAAGTGGCCTTAATAGGCATGCCGTACAAAATATAAATGATAATCAACCTAGGTTTTTCACAGTTGTTAATGCACCATTTTTTCAAGGAGATGGCATTAACGACCATTTAACAGTAAACACACCAAATGGTATACAAGATGTTACAAACAACGGTAATCAAGGCACTGTATTAATGTTAGCCAAAGCATCAACTAAAAATCAACATTCCTTCGGGGTGTTAATCAGCAGAGACCGCTGGTCCACGCACATTAACTGGGGTAATAATAATTTATATTTTGATCCTGGAATATGTTGTAACAGCACCAGATTTTTCCCCAATACAACTAGCTTAAACCTTTGGAAACAATATAGTTTTATAAAATCTAGCACCAATGCTACAGCACGATTAAACGGCGTAACCTTAATGGATGGAGCACATATTACGGGGCGATGTACCAGAACTGAAAATTTTGCTATAGGCTGGGCAACGGGAGGTGATGCTTCAGCGCACTCTACATCTAGTTTCGCAGAGTTAATTATGTATAGAACAAATATAAATCCAAGTGCATATCAGGAAATCGAAGAAAACACAATGACCTACTGGAACTTATGAGACACTTTAAAAAAATATTTATTTTTACCTTTTTTTCTATACAATTACAACTATTAGCACAAATTCCGCAGGCAGATGAGTTAGTAAATATAAATGCTGTCACAACCGCAGAAATGAATACTATTTTAAACCCTATAGAAGGTTCATTAATATATAATACAACAGAAAAAGCAACTTACCAACGTACTTATAATTCTTGGGTACAATTGGGAAAAAGCAGACGGGTTAGGGTTGGTCAATTTATCATTTCAACAACGGGTACTCAAAATATAACAGATGTACCATTTTTATCTTCTAATATTGCCTTTCACGCATATGCAAACATAGAAAGCACGGATATTAACGACGATAATGATTCCGGTCTAAATAACAGCAATACAATAGCTAACGCATTTCATTCCATTACGGGTTATGCCAGAAATGATTCTGGAACAATAACACAACAAGTCATTGGTGTAGGCGGAAACGGAACATCTATAAACGATATTTCAAGATATTCAAACTCTACAAAATGTATCGGTATTAGGTATGGTAATCAAAATGGAGATATTCTAGGTGTAACATCTGCATCGCTAACATCATTTAAAGCCAATGGATTTACAATTAATGTAGACAGTAGAGCTGATAATTTACTAGTAATATATACTGCATATGGATAAGGTTTTAAAAATTTCAATATTTACTATCATTATATTTTCCCAAAATATAAAGGCTCAAAGTGCCTTGAGAAACTTTGGAAACATACAGATACATAATGAAGGTAAGATGGGTTTTCATATTGATTTAATTAATTCTGGTACATTTGATAATAATTTGGGTTTAACTGGCTTTTACAATTCAGATAATTCACTAAAAATATCAGGGAATCAGACACCCAGATTTCATGATATGGAAGTAGACGTCGTAAATCATTTAAAATTAGAAGTCAACACTGAGGTTGTTAATGATTTAAACTTTATTAATGGTGATATAATTACCCCACGATCAATGCCATCGATTGCATTAAACTTTCTTCCTCTATCACTATATGATTTTGAGAACGACCTAAGGAATACAGATGGATACGCATCGTATAATGGTAATTTAGACTTCAGCTTCCCTATTGGTCAGGATAATAAGTTACGCCCTTTAACAATACCTCTTCAAACAGGAAATCCCAAATTTAAAGCAGCCTATTTCAATGAAGATGCTAATTTCCCTTCCACTTTCGGTATAGATTTCGATACAACGAAATCTGAAGTTATTATAAAAGCAGTTAGCGTCAATGAGTTTTGGGATTTTGATGGAAATAAGGAAACAAAAGTAACTCTTACTTGGGATCAAGAAAGTAACATTTCAGACTTAGTAAAAGAACTATTAAACTTACGTGTCGTTGGTTGGCATATTGAGGAAAAACAGTGGAAGGATTTAGGAAACACAAATTTTACTGGATCAATAACTAGTGGCACAATAACATCTATATTCTTTAAACCAAACGATTATGAAGTTATTACTTTTGGATCCTTAATAGGAAGTGAAGACGTATTGGTTTATAATTTATTCTCACCAAACAATGATGGTATAAATGATGTTTTTGTTATCGAAGGTATTAACTTATTTTCAAACAGACTTGAAGTGTATAACAGGTGGGGAAATTTAGTGTATAAGAGAACGAATTACCAAAATGACTGGAATGGAATCGCTGAAGTGAGCCTTGTAATAACTAAAGGTGAAAAGTTACCGAGCGGTACTTATTATTATGTTTTAAATTTACCCGAGAGTAATACAAATAAAATAGGCTGGTTATATATTAATTATTAAAATTGAAAATTGAAATAAATCAAATAACTAGTAAAGGTACTCAAGCTATTCGCCATGCTGCTTTAAGAATTGACATACCCATTGAATCTTGTTTTTTTTGAAGGAGCTACCCTTGAAACCACAAAACATTTCGCAATATCCTTCAATCAATATTTAGCTTTTATTATTTCTTTTTTTTAACCCAAATCTCATTATTCTGGAAATCCCACAATCTCAACTTAGAGGTATAGTTGTTTTAAAAGTACATCAAGGTAAAAGTTTCGGTAAAATCATATTAAAATACACAGAAGCGTTTTTAAAAAAAAAGTAAAAATAATTTGGCACAATGCCGGAGAAATAGAAATTTATTTAAAAAAAAAACTAATTATCAGATTATTGGTGACTCATTTAGCGTATAGGCTGTCGGCTTATATAATGCCATTTATAAAACACTATTTTATAACATATAATTTATAAAAAAAAGTGTCAAAATAACTTTGTAACCAAAATTTTGTAATTTTAGTTACAAAAATTTTCAAAATGAGAGGAAAAAATCTAAAATTCCGTTTACTTATTGGAGCA